>Ga0247804_10000608_pt1 | contig 16463 bp, 13 predicted proteins | sample UWRJL029104C1_FD_181142 | JGI IMG/M metagenome (GOLD analysis project Ga0247804, IMG submission 181142) | Plant litter microbial communities from Arlington Agricultural Research Station in Wisconsin, United States - UWRJ-L029-104C-1 | ecosystem: Environmental > Terrestrial > Plant litter >...
AGCCTTCGCACAAAATGTAACTATAAGCGGTAATGTAAGGAACAGCAATACCCAGGAAAATGCCGGGGCGGTATCCGTAACAGTAAAGGGTTCTGATGTTGGAACATTTACAGATGACAAAGGAAATTTCAGGATCACCGTGAAATCATTGCCGGTGACCTTGCTGATATCTTCTATCGGTTATGAAATGAAAGAAGTAACCGTAACCAGCGCTGCTTTTACGCAGGTTGACGTTACACCTTCCAGTTCACTCGGGCAGGAAGTAGTGGTATCAGCCACCAGGGTACCGCAAAAGATACTGGAATCTCCGGTATCCATTGAAAGGGTGAGCGCCGCTGCCATCCGCAACGCACCCGCTGCCAACTTTTACGACGTGGTAACCAGCCTCAAAGGTGTTGACGTTACGACTTCTTCCTTAACTTTTAAAACGCCTACCACCCGCGGTTTCAACTCCAGCGGTAACACCCGTTTTAACCAATTGGTGGATGGTATGGATAATATGGCCCCGGGACTGAACTTTTCCGTGGGTGCGATCATCGGCCTCAGCGAACTGGATGTTGATAACATCGAATTGCTGTCGGGCGCTTCTTCTGCCTTGTACGGCCCGGGAGGTATGAACGGAACCTTGCTGATGACCAGCAAAAATCCTTTCAAATACCAGGGGCTTTCTGTCCTCATCAAAGAAGGCATCATGCACGCGGATAAAAGGCAACTGGAACATGCGGTGGGGTAAGAAGGTATCTGAAAAATTCGCTTTCAAGATCAATGCAGAATTGTTGCAGGCGAAAGACTGGCTGGGCTTCGATTACCGCAACTACAACAGGGCCGCCACCGGTGGCGCCGTTAAATTCGGTACCCGCCAGAGCGATCCGAACTACGATGGTATCAATGTATACGGTGATGAAACAACCACCGAGATCAGGTCGGCTGTACTGAACACCATCGGTGGTTCTGCAGCGCCTTTCCTAAAGAACTTCATCGACACGCTGAACGGCGGCAGGGCGATCAACGTTTCCCGTACCGGCTATACCGAAAAAGAAGTAACCAACCCAAATACACTGAATTTTAAACTCGGCGGTTCTTTGCATTATAAAGTAACCGAACACACGGAAGCTACTTTTGCAGCTTACTGGGGTACGGGTAATACCATTTACACCGGCAGCGAACGCTATTCGCTGAAGGAATTTAAAATGGGACAATACAAGATCGAACTGAACAACCGTTACTGGATGCTGAGGGGTTATACCACGCAGGAAAATGCCGGTGAATCTTACAACACCACGGTTGCTACGCGCTTGTTCAACGAAAGCTGGAAACCAAGCGGTGGCGCTACCGGCTGGTACGCAACCTACGCACAGAACTACCTGGCAGCACGCCTCGGCGGTCAGCAGGATTCTGCAGCGCACAGCTTTGCAAGGAGCGTGGCCGATGTGGGCCGTCCTTTGGCCAGCAGCGCGCAGTTCCGCAAATCTTACGATTCAATCCGTACCAAACCCATTTCACAGGGTGGTGCGTTGTTGCTCGATAAATCTGACCTCTATGCACTGGAAGGCAGTTACAACATGAGCCACCTCACCGGTAAATTCGTTGACGTTTTGGTGGGTGGTAACTACAAACAATATGTGTTGAATTCTGAAGGAACTTTGTTCGCCGATTCTACCGGCGCTATCAAGATCGCCGAGTTTGGCGGTTACGCACAGTTGAGCAAAAAATTAATGGACCGTCTTTCCCTGACCGTTTCGGGCAGGTATGATAAGAACGAGAATTTTAAGGGCCGCTTTACACCCAGGGCAACCGCGGTGGTAAAGGTTGCCGAGAACAACAATGTTCGTTTGTCGTACCAAACGGCTTACCGTTTCCCTACCAACCAGCAGCAGTTCATCAACCTTGCGGTGGGTAGCAACGTTCGCCTGATCGGTGGTGATCCTTCTTTCCGCAGCTTCTTCAACTTCGGCGGCAACAAGATCTACGATTTCGAAGAATTAAGGAAAGGCAATATTGTTGAATTTACGCCGGTTGACCTGAAGCCTGAATCACTGACTTCTTTTGAAGCCGGTTACAAGGGTTTGCTGATGGGCGGAAAATTACTGGTTGACCTGTATGGTTACTATGGTACCTACCAGGACTTCCTGGGCCGCAAGGTAACCGTTCAGTCTATTACCAACACGCCGATCGCTTTGAAAGATACGGCTGCCGGTTTCAGGTATTCAATCCCTGTTAACTCTGCCGATAAAGTTAAAACTTACGGTTTTGGTTTGAGCTTCGACCTGAGGCTGCCACTGAACTTCACTGTTGGAGCCAACTTTGCTTCTGATGTGTTGAAGGATGTGCCTTCCAACTTCGTAGCTTATTTCAATGCACCTAAATACAAGGTAAATGCAAACATCGGTAACCTTGGTTTTGGTCCGGGCAAACGTGTTGGCTTTAACGTAGCGTACAGGTGGCAGGAAGCATATTACTACCAGGGTGATTTCGCCAATGGTAACCTGCCTTCGGTACACACGGTGGATGCACAGGTGAGCCTGAAACTGCCGAAAACAAAATCGATCCTGAAAGTAGGCGCCAATAACCTGCTGAACCAATATTATTACAACGCGATCGGCAACTCGCAGATCGGTGGTTTGTATTATGTGAGCTTCGGTTATAATCTTTACTAAGAAGGTTGAATAAAACGATTAAGAAAAAATAAAAAAACGAATATGAAATATATCAATAAAAAGATCAGCAGCGTTTTTTTGATGGCTGCATCAGCAGTGGTGATCTTGTCTTCCTGTAATAAAGACCTGGAGCAGATCCCCGGCCCGGCACCAACACCGGTAGGGGATACCACGCAGAACCTGAATAACCTTATCCGCAATGATGCAACCCTTACTTTTTTCAGGGCCGCCATCGTAAGGGCAGGTTTGACCACTACACTGGCTAACCCAACTTCGCGCTACACTGTATTTGCACCAACGGATGCGGCTTTCATTGCTTCGGGTATCCCGAGCATCGCGGTGATCAATTCATTGCCCGTGGCAACCGTTACCGCTTTGGTAAGCTATAACATTGTACCGCAGAATGTATTGACCACCGGTATTCCTTCTACCTTTCCGAATTTTCAATACCCAACGATCTTTAACCCGGCGCCAACCTTAAGCGCGTTGCTGAGGCTGACTACTTTCCCTACCGTACGCAATGGCAACTGGGTGAACAACATTCCAATGACCATCGTGAATACGGTAACCGGCAACGGTGTACTGCACAAAACGGCTTTGGTGGTAGCACCACCGCAACGTGCGTTGTGGGAAAGGATCCAAACGGATGCCGGCCTTAAGTACCTGCGCGCGGCTATTATCCGTGCCGACAGTGGCGTGGCGGCTGCCAGTACTTTACAGGCTGCATTGGGCAACATCGGCGCCAACCTTACCGTGTTTGCACCAACGGATGCCGCTTTCCAGGCTACCTTAACCGGGCTGATCACGCAGGCGCTGATAGCGCAGGGTGTGCCACCGGCTACGGCGGCTGCTACGGCTGCACTATTGGCTTCCAATGAAAACGTATTTCAAAACCCGGCACTGTATGGCTCTTTGAGCGCTCAAACGGTGAAGGGTGTGGTGGTATATCATTTACTGGGTGTTCGCGCTTTTTCGAACAACCTGCCTACTACGGTTACCAATTACCCAACGTTGTTGAACACGGCCATCCCTGCCCACCCGGGTGTTGGATTGCTGGCGGCTTTCACCGGCGGACAGGTAAGCGCGGCTTCCGTAAAGGGAGCGGCGAATGCATCGGCTGCCAACTTCCTGATCAACCCTACACCGGATGCGGCGGCTTCTTATGGTACTACGGTTCCGGCACCGGGCCTTACCACTTACACCGGCACCAGCGACCAGCATTATACCAATGGGGTGCTGCACAAGATCAACCAGGTGTTGTTGCCACAATAATTTGTTGATAAGATTATATAAGAGCCATCCTGTGAGGGGTGGCTTTTTTTTCACGCAAAGGGAAAATTAGAAAGTCAAAAGTAAAAAGTCAAAACCAAAAACCGCCAACCGCCAACCGCCCACTGCCCACTGCCCACCTTCAACTTTCAACTTTTAAATCTTCAATGCATTCATAATTCATAACTCATAATTCATAATTATCTTCGCATTTCATGCCTGCCGTTGAACACCTTCTTTTCGACAATACCTTTGTTTTATCGCCGCAACGGTCCATGTATTGGGTGGAGGAACAAACTCTCATCCTGTCGGACCTGCACCTGGGCAAAACGGGCCACTTTCGCAAGGCGGGCATCGCGGTGCCGCAGGCGGTGTTTAAGGAAGACATGCAGCGCCTCTTTAGCCTGGTGCAATACTACAAACCGCGGCGGCTGATCGTGATCGGCGATATGTTCCACAGCCACGGTAACCTGGAGCACGACTTCTTTTTAAAATGGCGCAATGATTTTGCGGCGCTGCCCATCCACCTGGTAAAAGGCAACCACGACATCCTGTCGCTGAAATGGTACGACACGGCGGGCATCGAAGTATTCAAAGACGACTACTGCATCAACGGCTTTGGCTTTACGCACGACAAGGAGGAGGCGGACTGCAGCAACCACCGCTACACTTTTAGCGGGCACCTGCACCCGGGCATTGCCCTGCCCGACGGGCGCAGGCAAACGCTGTACTTTCCCTGCTTTTACTTTGGCAACAGCTATGCGGTGCTGCCGGCCTTTAGCCGCTTTACGGGGATCTATACCATTAAGCCGCGAAAGGGGGAAAAGGCATACGCGATCATGAAGGAAGAGTTGGTGGGGTTGGGGTATTAGGCGCCTCACCCTCAACCTCCCGAAGCATTTCCATACTCCCTGTTCACCGTTTTTATAAAGCAAGGCGGCAAGTTTACAAACCCTGACATCAATCATATTTACAGGCAACGACCATCATTTACCGGGCGGTACGGAAGCTGCAAATTTGTGCTATAAAATAAACACTATGGCAACGATCACTTTATCTCATGCCGCTGCAAGCCGTGGCAACCATGCTTCAAAAATAGCTTTATCTACCCGCTTTATAAACTGGTGCAGCGGCCAGCAGGAAAACCGCCTGCTTTGGCTGGGCGTAGCGCTGGGGATACATGGCTGCCTGGTTACACCGGTAACGCTGATGACGGTAATGCTTACGGGCGCCAATCCCATCCTGATCTTTTTAACCGCCGCTTCTATGGGTACGCCCCTGGTGGTGAACCTTGCAGCCATGCCTACGCGTATTTCTATCCCGGTATTTATGGGCAGCGTACTGCTGAGCATTGCGGTAATGGTTGCTGCCGTTAGTGGCGCGATGTAAGACCTCACCCTAACCTCCCGAAATAACCGGGACAGATCTCCCCGGGGGAAGGGGACTAGCAACATTCGTTTGACCTCACCATAATGCCCGCCTCACCCTAACCCTCCCGAAATGCTTCGGGACAGGTCTCCCCGGGGAGAGAGGGGATTAGCAACATTTCGTTACCGCTTCGCGGCGGATGTAAACTGTCATTTCTTCACTGTACGAGGCGTTTTCTTTGATGTAAAAAGTGAATTCTTTGATGTACCGGGTTATTTCTTTGATGTAAAATTTCAATTCCTTCATGTAACGCGCCAATTCTTTGATGTACGGGTACATTTATGGCATGTACGCTGCCATAGATTCAGTGTAACGGGCTATTTCTTTGATGTAACGGGCCGATTCTTTACTGTACATGATCGTTTCCCGGGTGTACCGGGCGGTTAACCGGCTGTATCTTCCTGTAAATCAATGGCAACTGGTTTTTGTTTGGGGTGGCGACTGACATTGTTACACTGTTAGCCGCGATTGTTAGGCTGCGCCGGGCCAATGTTTGACTGTATTATTTCATTGTTTGAATGTAACCTGTCATTGCTTCGCAGTAACGGGTTGATGTTTGCCTGCAACCTGTCATTGTTTCGTTGTAACGGGCTATTGTTGAGGTGTAAATAGCTAATGTTTGACTGTAACGGGCCAATGTTGAGGTGTAACGGGGCGCTGCGGGGAATGAAAATAAGGGTAATCGCCTGGTGTTCAGGAACATCAGCGAGGCGGGGCGGAATGCGGCGGGGGATGGCCTGACAGGGTAGCAGTGTAAAAGGGTTTGCATAAGTGCTGTTGGGCTCACGCTGCTGTAGGGTTTCCTTTTTTATGTATTGCATATAGGGCAGCACAGAAAAGCGTTGTATCTTGATCAAAAATATATAACCATGACTTATAATGACGCTCAAATTATTGTTGGTAATGTAAAAAGGCAAATCTTAGGTACCAAAAAGATGGTGCAGGATGTTTGCTGTACCGCCGAAGATGTTGTTAGTATGCAAGTGCCCGGTGGCAAGGAAGGTGATTATGATGTGTATGTACAGGTTTCGGGTGGGAAGGAGAATGTGGAGTATGAAGCGTTTTTGGCGCTGAAGGGTTGTTAGTAACGAATAACTGGTTATCCTGTACAGACCGTTGCCGCAAAGTTGATAGATGAAAAAGCAGGGACTTTGTGTAGATCCTGGTATAGGAGGAAGTATTGAATTGGGGGAGTGGTGGCTATTTTGAGGCCTTTGTTGTCAACCATTTAGATGTTCCAAAATTTCTAAGTCCTGAAAAGTCTGAATTTTATTTTCTCTGTTTTTGTCAAAATATTTTCGATAATTTTTTGTTATCATTTGTTCCGCAATTTCTTTTGAAGTCAAAAGTCTCTTGGGTTTGGGAACGACTGGTGTTGCAATTAAAAAGTCGAAGTCGTCCATTTCGTTTGTCCACGGTATTTGTAAAAAACCGTTTTTGTCAATAACAGGTACTTCGCTTTCTTCAATTCGATATTGCAAGTTGTCAAAGGCCTTGATATATGTTTGATATAGGTTTGTCCACCAATTACGAACCACCTCAGCATTCTTTTCATCTTTGGTGTCAATTTTTGGGTTAACTAACAAACCAACTGTCCCCCAACTTTTATTTATAGATGGACTTTCTGTCGTCCAAAAACCTTCGGCTGCTCCCAAAGCGAACGCTTGACTTTGTAAACTATTTACGTTTTTAATGTCGTCTCTGAAACCCAAAATATAGGCTTGTCCTTGTTGCGTTGAAATATGATTAGAAAAAATCATCGTATAAGTATCACTTCTTGTTGATGATTGTCTGCCATAGCGAATTGGCAAGGTAACAAGTCGTTTAGTGTCCAAACTTTCCAAATTCAACGTCTTCCATTTATGTCGAATAGGCGTGTCCTCCCAAAGTAAAGAACCGATAATTATTACTCCTCCTTTAAAGTTCATGATCTGATGACGGTCGTATAGGTTTGCAGTAATACATTGTTGTTTGAAGTTCTATTTCGTAATTTTCTGTCCATTAGTGTCAAATAAAGCATAAGGACAGATTAAGCTATAATCCTTTTTATGATTAAAGTCCGAACGTTTTAAATTTAATGCAGTTGCGTTGTCCATAATGAACAACAACACTCTAATGGCAGGCAAAGAAAACCCAATGAAAACTGGTTAATAAAATATTAAATTGGCGGCAACCCCAATTCTTTTAAAAATTTATTATGTGTCTCTCTTGCTTTGTTAATGTCTTTTTCCAGGTCAACCAGTTTTGCATTTATCTCATGCAAATCAATAGTTTTTTCGTCTAAGGAAGTATTTACATATCGTGAAATATTCAGGTTGTATTCATTCTTTTCGATTTCATTCATTGATACTCTACGGGAGTAACGGATTTCTTCTTTTCGATCTTTGTAAGTTTCAATTATTTTGTCAATGTTTTCAGGCAGTAAGTTGTTTTGTCTTTTTCCCTTTTCAAAGTGGTCAACGGCATTGATAAACAAAACATCGTCAAACTTTTTACATTTTTTCAATACCAAAATACAAACAGGAATACCTGTCGAAAAAAACAAGTTTGCAGGAAGGCCAATTACTGTGTCAATGTTTCCGTCTTTCAGCAATTTGGTTCTAATGCGTTCTTCTGCACCTCCTCTGAACAAAACACCGTGAGGCAGAATAATAGCCATTGTACCCTCTTTGCTCAAAAAATGAAAACCGTGTAATAGAAAAGCAAAGTCAGCTGCCGACTTTGGAGCAAGTCCATAGCTTTTAAAACGAAAATCTTCTCCCATAGCTTCCGATGGTTCCCAGCGATAGCTAAATGGTGGATTTGCTACAATTGCATCAAACTCTAACTTTTTAGAAGGGTTCATTTCATTTAAAATCTCCCAGTCGTTCTCCAATGTATCTCCGTGGTGTATTTCAAACTCGGTATCCTTAACCCCATGCAACAGCATGTTCATCCGGGCTAAGTTGTAGGTAGTAATGTTTTTTTCCTGCCCGAATATTTTGCCGATTGTTCCGCCTGCATTACTTAGTTTTTTACGGACATTAAGCAACAACGAACCTGAACCACAGGCAAAATCTAATACACGTTCAATCTTTTTCCTTTCACCTTTGCTTGGATCCTGGCTGTCTAAGATGACAATTTCAGAAAGTATATCTGAAATTCTTTGAGGCGTATAAAATTCACCTGCCTTTTTACCTGAACCTGCAGCAAATTGTCCGATTAGGTATTCATAAGCATCTCCCAAAATATCGATGTCGGTAGAAAATTTATTGATGCCTTCAGCAATTTTTTGAATGATGGTGCAGAGCTTTTTGTTTCGCTCTTCGTAGTTCTTTCCGAGCTTATCAGAATCTAAATTGATCTCAGAAAACAAACCCTGGAATGTGCTTTCAAAACTTTGGTTCTCGATATACTTAAAGCCGTTTTGCAGTGTTCTTAATAATTCAGGGTTTTGCACTCTTGCCAGCTCTGCAATACCGTTCCATAAATGAGTCGGCTCAATTACGTAGTGAACCTTTCTCCGCATTTGCTTTTCAAATTCGGGCACATCGGCAGCATTTTGTTCATACCAAACGGCTAAGGGCGTTCGCTTGTCGTTTTCTTTAAGAACGGGATAATCTTTTCCTAATTCTTTTTTGGCTGCTACTTCATAGTTATCGCTTAAATAACGGAGGAATAAGAATGAAAGCATGTAATCACGGAAGTCATCCGCATTCATGGCACCTCTCAGGTTATCTGCAATATCCCAAAGTGTTTTGCCTAATTGCTCTTGAGCTTTTTGTGTCATCTTTATTAGTCTACTAATTCGAAATTTTCAAAGTCATACTTATCTACAAAACTCTTCAGAATACGTTTAAATAAGTCTTTGTTGTCATCAGCAAGTTCTACTGGTTGATAAATTGAATACTTCCCATGACTTAATAGATTCAATGCCCGATTATACAGAATTTCATCATTTATTCCTTTAAGACAAAACTGAAAATCCTTTTTACCAAAAAAACTTGCAGTTTTTTCAAGTATACTTCTTAGTGCGTTAAAGTGATAAGAATATATCTTGTTCTCGTCAGATGCTTTTTGTAATTCAGTGAGCAATGCAACATGATGAAAGTAAGGTGTATCATCTGTAGATTGTAATTTAAATTCCTCTTGTTTGTTTTTATAAAGAAAATATCTATTTATTTTCTCGCCTCTTAATTCATTCCAAAGAACATTATAAAATAAACTATGATGCGTACTGATAATAGTTTTAATTTTTCCATTTGCTTTTTTTATAAGAAAAATCAAATCTGTGGCAACTGCAATTGCGTTATTATCGTCCAAAGATGATATTGGATCATCAATATAAAAATACTTAACCCAATTATAAGGACCTGTACCATCTTCGTCATCTATAGCTAATTCACAAAGTGTCAAATAGAAACACCATTTAAAAAGGTTTTCCTCGCCACGGGATATTTTTACATTGTGATTAGTTACATACTCTGGTTGCTCATTATTTGGATGATATTTTGGGTTCTTTTCTTTTTTTGAAAATATAGCTTTTGAATTATTATAGTCAAATCGAAAATCAAAAGTTGCATATCGCTCTAAATGGGAGAAAATTTTTTCCTCTAAAGCAAGATTTTGAAACCCATTAAAAAAATTAGATGAAGTGGTAAGTTTAATATGTCTTTCCGTATCTCCTGGCAAATCATTATCCCAAACAAAAAGATCTTCAGTAAAGGCATTAAAATAAAATGTGTCTCCATCTCCATTATTAACTCTTTTGCCTTTATCCTTAAACTCCATACTTGTCCTTGTTTTTCCGACACCGTTGTGTGCAAATAGTAAAATGAAATTTACATCATTTAATTCGGCTCTGAATCTACTTACTAGTCCATTTAATGTTTTGTATTTGGTTGCTTTTGCCATCTTTAATCTTTTATTTTTGGAAACAAACCTTGCAACAATCCTTTCTTATGAAGTTGGAAGGCTATTGTTTTTTTATTTAGTGCATTAATTAGCTCATCTATCGCAGAAAAACAAGACGCAATTTTTTGTTGTTCTGCCAATTTTGATGGGAAAAACAATTTGACAGCTGAGAAAGAAGATTTATTGATTATTGGAACAGCATGATTTCCTGCAATGGAAGCTATTTTGGTGGAATTACAGTCCAGTAAAGAATATATGAAGTCGCTTGAATAACCTTCGTGCGGAACCAACGAATTTATTTGTTGATTTGTAGCACACTCAAATTTATTCTGTGCAACTTTCCCAATTGTTGACCCAATGCAAACAAACAAAACACTATTTCTTTTTATATGCCTTGTTAATGCAAAGCCTTTATCGCTTAAAGTAGTTTTGGTTTTTGCAACATATCGTGTTTCTGAAATATCTGCTGGTGAAACAAACATTTTATTACCCCCATAACTGCTTATATCGTTCGTGGGTGGTGTATTGCCTGTTACAATTTCTGCAACATCACCTAAACTCATTTCTTCCCACTTCCCACTATCCTCAAACTCCTTAAACCGAAATTTGGGCACTGTTTCACCTTCTTGCGGAAAAAGATTTTGTAGCAAACCTTTTTTGTATTCTTTAAGCAACTCCAGTTTTTGGTTCTCGGCTGTGATGACTTCATCTAATGACGAAAGGCAGAATGCAATTTTTTGTTGTTCTTTTTTTTCTTTGTCAGGGGGTACTAGAACTAAAAATTTAGAAATACTTTCTTGAGATAAATTAGGAATTGCACCTGCACCAACACAATTCTTAATTTGAATTTGAATATTTGGATGTGCAATAGTAAATGCTAAGAATCTTTTCTGAATATCCTTCGCTTTTAAAACTACTATTTGGGGATTAACTGTTGCTTTCTCCGGCAAATTCTGTACATAAGCAGTTTTTCCTACGGAAGCTGTCTTTACTAGAACAGTTTGACCTTCCTCAAGTTGAATTTCAGGTGACTCTTCATATTTTGACCAAGTAATGTATGTACATTTTTCAAAGTTTAAATTCCCATTCTCATCAAAATTTGACGGGCTTAAAGTAATTGCTCCCTCACCTTTTTTAACAATGTCATCGGTAGTATAACCTCTATAACCTATTCTTCCTTTAATATGAACTAATTGACCTAATACACTTTTCCGCCATTCTCCTGCATTCTTAAATTCAGGAAACCTCAGCCTTGGGACTAATTTATTTTCATTTGTTTTACTCATATACTTTCAGTCCCGATATTTCCCGTCCTTCGGCTTGTCTTTTTAATAGTGGTGTTAAATCTTCCATCAAAGCCAATTCCCGTTTGGTGCGTTCTTTCCATCCTAAATCTAAAGGAGCAAATAGTTCACTTAATTTATCCGCATCAAAAATCATTCGGTTCATGATGCTTTCTGTAAATTGTTTCAATGCAGCAATCTCCAACCCATTTTTCTGTGCAATGGTATTTAACTCTTTCGCTATTTTATCCGCTTTAAATTGTTGGTACCCGTCTTTTATTTTCTGTTCATCCAGGGCTTTTCCAATTGCTAATGTTTTAATGTATTCAATCATATCTTCCCGTTCTGCCATCAGGTTGGCACTCGAGCTTAATACACCAATCAATTCGCCACGGGTCTTTTCCTGCTTTTTCGGTGTGCCCTGTGTGAACCTGGCAATCAGGTTCATAATATAGTCGTAATCCACCACAGCAGAAGCAAACAACACAAATTCAAAATCGAGTTGCTTAATATTTTCGGGAGCCTTGTCGCCTTCTTTTTGCTGAACTTCTTTTAATTGCTTGGCAATTTCCAAATACGAACTGCGGAATGAACGCAATTGCTCTTCGGGCATCAGTTCGTCAATCTTTGCTTTTTGTAATTCGTCCAGGTCGGTGTATTGGTCAAGCTGCGTTTTCAACCGTTGTACTTCTTTAAATCTGTTGATGAATTCTACACGGGCTGCATCACCTTTAATGCTGTAAACTTCCTGTGGTTCGGCAACCATATTTTTGGCTTCCATCCACTTTTCCATGGCAGAAACAGCTTTCTCGTAGTTCTCAATCACTTTTGGCGCAGGATCAACCAACCAAATTTCTTTTGGTTCCCCTTTATGTTCACCACTGAACAAGGTAATTGCTCTGTCAACTTCGGCTTGCTGTTGCCTGAAATCTAAAATGTTTCCATATGGCTTAATGGTTGCCTCGGTTCCTGTTGAGTGCAAGGTTCTATTGGTGCGGCTAAATGCCTGGATCAGTCCGTGGTATTTCAGGTTCTTATCTACATACAAAGTATTAAGGTATTTGGAATCAAAACCTGTGAGCAACATATCTACCACAATCACCACATCAATTTTGTTTTTGTGCGGGTAGTCGGCATTACTGAACTTTTGAAATTTGATGCGCTGCTGCACATCCTGGTAATATAGGTCAAATTCATTAATAGTGTGATTGCTTCCGTATTGCTTGTTGTAATCGGCAATTATGTTTTGCAGGGCTAGCTTCTTTTTTTCAGGCTCTACTTTGTTGTCTTCTTTTTCCTGCTGCAGATCTTCCTGCAACTGCTGAACATCTTTGTTTCCTTCGGCTGGCGGAGAAAAAACACAAGCAATATTTAAAGGAATATAGTTATCATTTTCCAGCATTTTCTTTTCCAGCATTTTTTTGAAAAGGCCGTAATATTCAATCGCATCATTGATTGAAGTTGTTGCTAATAAGGCATTGAAGCGTTTGCTATGTGTGGCTGCATCGTGCTTTTTTAAAATGGAAAAGACAACTGCAAATTTGTGTACATCACTTCCTATATTAACGAAACCTTCCGGTTTGAAATAGTCAATATGAAAACGCAATACATTCCTGTCATCAATCGCATGAGTGATTGTGTAGGCGTGCAGTTGCTTTTGAAAAATATCTTTTGTGGTTACATACGAACCAACCGTTCCGTCAACTTGTTTGTAAGTGGCATTATCATCAAAGATGGGGGTGCCTGTAAACCCGAATAATTGCGCGCTCGGAAAAAATGCTTTAATGGCTTTGTGGTTTTCGCCAAACTGTGAACGGTGGCACTCGTCAAAAATGAAAACGATGCGCTTATTGCGAAGCGGTTCAAGTCTTTCTTTATAGTTGTTCTTGTTATTCGGGTCTAACGCAAGTCCTAATTTTTGAATGGTGGTTACAATAACTTTATTAGCATAATCGTCCGAAAGCATTCGCCTCACTAAAGTTTCTGTATTAGTATTTTCTTCAACGCAACCCTCCTGGAATTTATTAAACTCTTCACGGGTTTGCCGGTCAAGGTCTTTACGGTCAACGACGAACAAACATTTTTCAATATCGGGATTGTCTTTAAGGAGCGTAGATGCTTTGAAAGAGGTCAATGTTTTTCCACTGCCTGTAGTGTGCCAGATGTAACCGTTGCCCCTGTTTTGGTGTATGCAGTCTACAATGGCTTTCACCGCGTAAATCTGGTAAGGTCGCATTACCATGAGCTTTTGTTCGCTGGCCACCAAAACCATGTACTTACTGATCATTTGACTCAGCGTGCATTTGCTCAAAAACTTTTCGGAGAAGTCGTTTAAGTGTGTAATTTTTTTATTGTCCTCGCTTGCTAATTGATAAATCGGCAAAAACTGTTCGTCTGCATTAAAGCTAAAGTGTGTTGCATTGTTATTGGCAAAATAGTAAGTATTGGCTCGATTGCTCACGATAAACAACTGCACGAAACAAAGCAGTGAATTGGTATAGCCGTTTCCCGGGTCGCTTTTATAGTCCACAATTTGCTGCATGGCCCTGCGTGGGCTAACTTCCAACGTCTTCAATTCAACTTGTACTACAGGAATGCCGTTAATCAATAAAATCACATCGTAACGGTGGCTGCTCTTTTCCGTATTTATGCGAAGCTGGTTAATTACTTCAAACTCATTCTTGCACCAGTCTTTGATATTGACCAAGGTATAATGCAATGGCGTTCCATCCTCACGGCTAAATGTGTTGATTTCCCGTAAGCGCTTGGAGGAAGCGAACACATCTGTATTGATGATGTCGTCACGCAACCGCGCAAATTCTGCATCTGTCAAATTCACTCGATTGAGTTCCTGAAACTTTTCCCGGAAATTTTTTTCAAGAGAATCTCTGCCCCGAATGTCCAACCTGTGAGTATATTTCAGGTCAGACAATTTGGTTATGAAACCATCTTCTATTTGTTGTTCTCTTATCATTAATTGATTGTCACAAGTTTAGGTTACAAAGTAAGCGAAAATGTCGGTTTGTACTATATTATGGCAATTAGCTGACGGGTAGGCTTGGATGTTGAGTAAAGTTATATTGCTGAAGTGTTGAACAAATGATGATAAATATTCGTTAGCTGGCTGCGTGGCCAGTGCTTTGGCATTTTTACAACGCACATATCTTTATATGAGCTTCAAATCTCTTTAGATTTGTTTTATTTCTTCTCAATTAATTTCTCCAACCTCGCCATCATCTCACCCTTCTCCTTCAGCATCCTTTCATACAATGCAATCTTTTCTTCGTGGAGTTGGATTATTTTGTCAACAGAATTGATCGTGCTTTGATAGATCAGGTTCGCACCTTGATTGTTTGAGCCTTCATAGTTGTTTTGAATATTGATTATCGCCTGTTCCTCATCAAAATTCTCAAACGCTTCCACCGGTATTTTCAACGCGCCGGATAGCTGCTGCAATAAAGCAGGCTCGATGATTTCTTTTTGTTCGAGCAATGAAATCTTCTTCTGGTTCCAATCGTCGCCGAGGGTGGAAGCGAGGGCTTCCTGCTTGATGCCGAGCATTTCGCGGAAGCGTTTGATGTTGCGGCCCTGGTGGATGGTTTTGCTTTGCGTGTGTGACATTGGCAGTTTTTTAATAAGGGGTAAAGTACAATTTTTAAGGGAGAAAAGTATTACGGTTTTACGTAAATCTTTTCAGGAGAACCGGGTTATAAGTTATGAGTGATGGGTTATGAGTTGGTTAAAATGGAAGGAGAATAATGGATGGGATTGGGGGTTTGGGATGCAGTTGTTTTGGTGTTTGGAGTTTCGGCTCGGGTGGCACGACGGGGCGGCTGGTGAATTATATGGGTTTAAGCCGTGGTTTCACTTTGTCAAAAAATGCCTGGTAGTCATTATTCTTACCTTCTCTCGCAATACCCGGAAAACCACAAAACTCAAAACATATCCTTAAATAGTTTATAAACGTTGTTCCGTTCGGCTCATTTAAAAAGCGGCTGTCTATACTTTTCGACTTTGTAATTTCCAATGCGTAAGGTAGGCCGCCACTCACATTGTCCTTGTGCAAATCGTCGGCCGACAATTCTAAAAATGCATTCCCGTTTTCATTGTCTGAAAGGTAATCTAGCATTGTCTCTTTCCAGTCGTTAGTAGCCACTTCCTCTACAAGCCCGTCGAGACTTGCAATTTGTATAGGGTCTGCCCTGTGCCATAGGAAATTTTCGTTACTGTTATAGTCCCAGGCGAAATTTACCCCGCCCACTATTTTATAAAAATACTTTAAGGAAAGTGGAACAAATCCGTAAGGTTCAACCGCCTTGTCGAGCTTTTCAAGCAGGAGACCGGTACCCGGCAAAGGGGGATGGAATGGTTTTTCAAAATTAAATGCACAGTCTTTCTTAAAAGCGTAATCGATGGCTTTAAGTTCGGTATAAATTATTTCAAGGTTGTAAGCAACGCGGTGGAAAGTTTCGGTCAGCACTTTTTCAATCTCATTCAAGTTCGCAGGCAGGAATGCATCCTGTCCCAAAGCATAAATTTCCTGGTAAACTTCTTCAGTTTGCCCTTTCATGTAATTGTCGTAAAGTGTCATTGTGTGTAATTCGTTATTCGTAACCTGCCTGACGGCAGGCAAGTTCGTCATTATCTCTCCAACTGCTCCCGCATCCTCTTAATCCTATCCTCCAACCGCTCCGTCGACAAATTATTCCGGTTCAACCCATCCACGATGATGGGGAAGGAGAGCGGCGTAAACCGTTCGGGGAATTGCAGCACGATGGTACTGTTGTAAATGCGGGTGAGGGCACTCCGCAACCGCGCTTCCTGCATCTGTTGTTCCAGCACTTCGTGGTAGGCCTGCCGGAGTAAGATGTTGTTGGGTTCGTATTCGCTGAAGACTTTGAATAGCAAACCCGCGTTGCTCTGCAGGTGCCGC
>Ga0247804_10000609_pt1 | contig 16455 bp, 14 predicted proteins | sample UWRJL029104C1_FD_181142 | JGI IMG/M metagenome (GOLD analysis project Ga0247804, IMG submission 181142) | Plant litter microbial communities from Arlington Agricultural Research Station in Wisconsin, United States - UWRJ-L029-104C-1 | ecosystem: Environmental > Terrestrial > Plant litter >...
CCGTTGGCCAGCGTCAGCGTAGCGCCGGCGTTGATGGTCACGAGGCGGGCCTGCTGGGCGTTGCTCACGCTGGGCTGGTTGGGCGTGCCGCTGGGGATGGTCACGTCGCTGTTGGCCATGGGCACCATGTTGGGCGTCCAGTTGGCAGCCGTGCCCCAGTCGGTGCTCGCGCTGCCGTTCCAGGTGAGGCCGGTAACGCCGCTGCTGAAGGCGGCCAGGCCGGTCAGGTTCGTGCCCTGGCCGATGAGGCCGGCGTTGGATACCGTGAAGTTGAAAGGCGAGCCGAAGTCGCCCACGATGTACAGGTTGTCGTTGGCGCTGGCCGCTGAGGCCGCCGTGGCGATAAAGCCCTGGTTGGTGGTGGTGCCGGGCGTGTTGTAGATGTCGAAGTCGCCGCCGGTAGTGGTGCTGGTGCCAGTTACCGAGTAAACGGGCCCACCTACTACCCCGCCATTGGGGTTGGTTACCTGTGTAAAGGACCCGGTATTAGAATCGAACACATACTGGGCCGTGGTATTGGCATTGCTCTGGCTATTGGTGTAAGCCGTAGCCGAGTACGCGCCGCTGGTGCCGTTCAGGTTGGGGTCGGTGAAGGCGATGAGGCCATTGTTAGGGTTGAGACGGTAGTTGGCGTTGTTGCTGGCCACTACCCGAATGCGGTCTACGGTGGGGTTAAAGTCGAAGCCCACGCCCGTGAGGCTGCTACCCAGATTAAGCGAAATGGCCGAGCCGACGGCCGTCAGCGCACCCGTGGTCAGGTTCACGGTGTAGAGTTGGGCGTTGTTGGCCGGGAAGGCAATAGCCGGGTTATAGCCCAGAGCATAAAGCTGGCCGTTGGCCGGGCGGAAATCCACGCCCACCACGGTCTGGCCGGTGGTGATGCCGCCGCCGAAGTTCACGGCCGAGCGAATCACGCCCGGCGCGTTCGAATCAAAGGAAATCAGGCTGCCGCCGGCCAGGCCGTAGAGCAGCTGACCGGTCACGGCGCCCGGGGCCACGGCCACCGTCGAAGCTGCCGACAGTGTTACCGAGATGTCGCGCACGCTGATGCCGAGGCCAATGGCGCCGCCATCGGTAGCCACCTGGGCCGAGTTGTCGGTAGCGCTCAATGCGTTCAGCGTGAAAAGGCGGCTGGCATTGGGCGTGGCGCTGGCAGCGGCCACGAGGTAAGGCACGTTGGTCGTGCCGTTGTAATAAATATCCAGGTCGTTGAGGGCCCCGATGGCGCCGCCCACGCCCGCGCCGTTCACGCCGGTGAGGCTGCGCGAGTTAGTCAGCGTGCCGTTGTTCGGCGGGTTCTGGAACGACACGTAGCCCAGGGCATGGTCGAGGGTGTAAAGGCCGGTGGCCGTCGAGCCCACAAAAGAGTTGGTGTAGGCGCCGGTGCCCACGGTGGGGTTCTGGCCCGCGCCGGCATCACCGGCGGCGTAGTTCAGGTTGCCGTCGGGCTGTACGCCGGCCGTATTGGGGTCGGAATCCACGATGGCCCCGTTGTTGGGGTTGAGGCGGTAGTTGGCGTCCGAAGTGCCCTCCACCCGGATGCGGTCCACGGTGGGGTTGAAGTCGAAGCCAACGTGGTCGGTAGCGCCGCCCAGCTCCAGGCGGATAGCCGCGCCCACGGCCGTAGCCGCGCCCGTCGTCAGGTTGATAGTATAGAGTTGGGCGTTGTCCACGCCCGCTGCCGCTGCGGCATTGTAGCCCAGCCCAAACAGCTGCCCGGTATTGGGGCGGAAATCGGTGCCCACCAGCGTTTGCGTGGCCGGCAGCCCGCTGATGCCCACCACCGTGCGAATCACGCTCGGGTTGCTCGAGTCGAAGGTAATCAGGTTGTTGGATGCCGTGACGCCGTACACCAGCTGCCCGGCCACGGCCGTCAGCGCGGCCGGCGCCGGAATCGACACCGCAATGTCCTCCACGTTGAAGGGCGTGAGAGCAATGGCTGGAATCGTGTTGCCACGCAGCGTAGTAGCGCCGGTAGCCAGGTTTATCGAATACAGGTTCGACGACGACAGGCCGCCCCCATCGGGCGCCGTCACCTCCATCAAAAAGGCTTCGTTGGTGCCCGGCGTGGTGAAGAACGATACGTCCATGTCGGTCGCCAGCGGCGTGCCGAAAGGGTTGCCAGCCAGTGTCACAGTCTTTTCATCCACCAGCACGCCGTTGTTCGGCGGGTTCTGGGTCGAGAGAATACCGGCCACTTCGTCAATGTCGTACAGCGTGGTATTGCTGCTGGCGCGGTACGAGTTGGTATAGGCCACAGCGCCCACGTTGGCATCGGCGGGCGTGCCGTCCTGGTAGGCCAGATTACCGTCGGGCTGGGTGCCGGCCGTGTTCGGGTCGAAATCCACAATGGCCCCGTTGTTGGGGTTGAGGCGGTAGTTGGAGTTGTTGGTACTCACCACCCGAATGCGGTCCACGGTCGGGTTGAAATCGAAGCCGACGCGGTCGGTAGTTCCACCCAGTTCCAGGCGCTGGGCCGCGCCCACGGCCGTTACGGCACCGGTGCTGGTGTTCAGGGTGTACAGCTGACTGTTGGTGCCCGCTGTTGTCGCATCATAGCCCAGCACGAAGGCCTCGCCGGTGTTGGGGCGGTAGTCCATGCCCACTAGGCGCTGCCCGGCCGCCACGCCACTCACGGGGATAGCCGTGAGGGTAGTGGGGGCGCCATCAACCGGGTTGATGGTGAAAATGCCCTGCGTGCCCGCCGGGGCCCCTGCCGGAAACAAGGGATTAGTGCCCGCTGTCACGTTCTGGCTGAGCGTGCCCAGGCCATACATCGTCTGGGCCTGAGTGTCAACGGGGCCAAACAGCAGCGCTAAGCCCGCGGCCGTACCCAAAAGCGGAAGAATGCCCCGACGCAGAGTCGGGCGCGGAAGTAGGAGTGTGTGCATGTGGTGAAAGGTGGAGTTAGGTTAAAAGATGAAGACTGCATGAAATTAGTGCTGCCAACTACGGGTTAGGCGGTACGATTGGATGTTTTTTAACTAGTTTTTAATGTTAATAATGTGTAACTTACAGGCAGCTTGACGGAGCCAGAAAACAATAAAAAGGCCCCAGGCTGCACGCCTGGGGCCTTTTTGGAATAATATCTGACCGAATTCGGCTACTGCACCACCAGCTTTTTAGCCACCAGCCCAACAGCCGTTTTAGCCTGCACCGTGTAAACGCCCGGCGCCAGCTGGCCCAGCGGCAGTTCCAGGCTGCCCGCTCCGGCTGCCGCCAGTGAGCGGGTCAGCACCGGCCGGCCAAGATTGTCGAGCACCTGCACCTGAGTGGCTTGTGCACCGCGCAGGGCGGCGGGCAGTACCAGCGTGGCGGTGCCGTGGGCGGGGTTGGGGTACACGCTGACGAACTGAGCCAACTCCTGCGGAGCGGTGGCCAGCACGCGGTTTTGGGTGGTGAACAGCACGGCGTAGCGGCCGGTGGCGGCCTGCACCGGCACGGTGGTTGTGGCAGTCAGCTCGGTGTAGGTGCCGGTCTGGGCGTCGCGCAGGTAGGCGTGGTAGCTGGCGGGCAGGTTGCGAAGCGTGTTCACGGCCAGCGAATAGGAGCCGGTGGCAGCAGCCGTAATGCGCAGCGGCAGCAGCACATCGGTTCCACTCAGCGTGGGTTGGCCGTTGATGGCCAGCAACTCATTACCAGCTTCGGTGCCCAGCCCCAGGCCAATGGAGCTGGGTAGGGCGCTGGCATCGAAAGCGGCATCAAAGCCGCTGGTAGCACCATTTTCAAAGTAAATGCTGGTTTGCAGGCTGGTAGCGGTCGTATTGCCGGTGCGCAAACCCAGCGCCAGCAACGGCCGCTCGTCATCCTCGGGCCGGGCAAATACCGGCTGCGTAGCCGGCACTACCCGCGCCGCATCCACGAAGCTGAGGGTTCCGGTGCCGCCCGGCGTGCTCACCCGGGCAAAGAAGCCCTGGCCCAGCGCCAGCGTGTCCGAGCCGCCGTTGTTGCTGATGCCGTTCACGTAGCTGGCATAAACGCCAGTGTATTGCCCGCTGCTGCGGAACACGTACACCGCGTTGTCGAAGCCGGTTTTGGGTAGCGCCGTCCACGAAATCGGGGAGGGGTAGGGGTTACCCAGCAAATGCCAGCCTGCCTGCGGCCCGGTGCCGCGCGCATAGCTGGCCTGGCCCACCACGGTGCCCGCATTGGGCGCACCGTCGAAGTCCACTACCTGGCCGCCGCCGATGTTCACGGTGTAGCCCTGGCCCGGCCGCATGGGCTCAGTGGTAGAAGCCGGCGACAGCCAGCCGCGGTCGAAATCGGCCACGCTGTTACCACCACTCACCCGGCTTTCGCTGTAAGCAAACACGTTCGGAAACGGCGTGACGCTGGGGTTGCTGTTATAGGCTGCATTTTCAACCGGCGTGAACGAGCTGGTACGCAGGTCGCTAATCGGGGTGCTTTGCACCGGCGAACTGAAGTGCCGGTAGCCAGCCCCGGCATTCGAGCCCGGGCTGATGTAGCGCTGCACTGTCACGGTATTACCACTCACGCTGCCGCCGGCGTTGAGAATGGCGCCCGTGCGCTGGGCGTTCGAAATCACCGTCAGCCGTTGCCCGCCCAAGGTGAATACACCGTTTTGCAACCGCAAGGTGCCAGTTACACTGACGGGAGCAGCCAGAGTAACCGTAGTAGGGTTGTTGATGGTGAGGCTGGTTACGGTGCTGGGCAGCGGTTGTAGCGGTGAGCCCGGCAGCACTGGATTGGTCGATTGCGGGGCCGTGCCATTGAAAACATAATTCACCGCCGGGTCGAGGCCGAAAGTAGTGAAATACTGAAATGGCAGCCCGCCCCGGGTAGTGGCTACTTCCAGAATAGCGCCCGCCTGCAGCCGGTAGGTGGTGCGTAGCTCATCCGGAATACCGGTGCCATTGTCCTGATACACCGAGCCATTCAGTACGCCGTTCGTGTTTACTTGCAGGGTGCCGCCCCGCTGCACCTCCAGCTCCTGCACGAATACCTCGTCGTTGACGATGGCCCGGCCCTGGTTCTGAACCACTACCCGCGGGTAAAAGGCATTAGGTCCGGTGCTTAGCGTCTGGGTAGTGTTAGGGGCTACCGTTACGTTGGCCAGCGGCGTCATGGCCCAGGCTGGCCTGGCACCCAACACCAACAGCAGCAGTAATATCCGCAGGATTCCCGGCAGCGGGAAGCGAAGCGGCAACGTGGAAAGTTTGTGCATATAGCTTGGAAAGAAAGAGCAGATTAACAACCCCAGGCATTCGCTTGCCTTTGGCCTAATCATCCTGTCCGCATACGACTTTGACGCAAAAACATGTTGCGGCGACTTCGTAAAGTGCCATTTGTAAGCAGTCCTAAGGTTACATTTACTGTAAAATGTACAAGCCGCGACTGCTCGTGCGCCATTTTGGGTGTTGCCGCATGAAAAAGCCCCGACTGCGCTCGCAACCGGGGCTTCTTCGTTAGCCATGCTAAACAGCAGTACGGCAAGCTAAAGCTTGTCCCACAATGTCTACCGTCATTCCGTCACCATCCGCACCTCGTCGCCTACCCGGATGATGCCACCCCGCGCAATGTGCGCCGTGATGCCGCCGTGACCGCGCATGGCATTGTAGCCGCCCGGCCCCAGCTCCTCCTCCATGCGCGAGCAGGGATGGCACTCGCCGGTGATGTCCAGCACCACTTCATCGCCAATGCGCAACTGCCGGTTTTTCAGCGCCAATAAGTTCAGCCCGCTGACGACCAAGTTGCGGCGCAGGCGCCCGGGAGCTACCGGCTCCGGTAGTCCCAGGAAGCCCGCCACCGCCGCCAGGTGCTCCTGCTGAATGAGGGTAATCTGCCGCTTGCCGCCTTTTTTGGGCCGGGCGTGGTCGCCGAGCAGGTGCGAGTCGGTCAAAATCTCTGCCTCGGGCACCGATACCAGCGCCTCACGCCGCGCCGGGCGCAGGCCAATCCATTCCAGGCGGCCGGTTTGGGGCAGAGTGCTGAGCAGGCGCGCGATGGTTGATTTATCGTCGCCAAAAAAGGGGAAGGGCATGGGGATAGTCGATTTGGGGAGTAGTAGTACGAAACGAAGTTCGGTGAAGCCAATTCCCAGCAGGAATTGGCTTCACCGAACTTCGTTTCGTACTATCACCTCTTTCTAACCGGCCTTCTCCGTTCGCAGTTCCGGGTGCGAAATCTCACCGCCCAGGTTGCCGGCCCGCGCCAGCAGTCCGAAGCTTACTACCGCGCCTGCCAGAGTCAGGCCCGCCACCAGAGTGCTTTTGGGCGAGCGACGGCCCAGCAGCAGCAGCCCGAACAGCGCCAGCGCCCCGGTAATTTCCAGGGCTACAAAACCAACTTCGGCGGCCTCTTCGTGCTCGTGAATAAGATGGTGCGAGATATTCAGCCGGTCTTCGATTACTTCCTCGGCACCTTCACCGGTGAGCTGCGCCGGGATGCACATAATGGCCGCCGCCAGCACCGCCACCAGCCCGGCGCGGGTCAGGGTTTCGTTGCGGCGCAGCAGGCCCACGCCCAGCAGCACCAGCGCAAAAAAGCTGCCCACGATGGGCACATGGTTGAAAATGAGGTGGAGGTGAGCCGGGTTCATGTCTGAGAAAAAGAAAATTTGAGCTTGGATGGCAAAGCTATTCACCAGCGCCGGATTACTGCGTTGCCTGGTCCGGCAGAAGTGAGCGAAGCAACCAGTTTTCGATGGCCGAATCAGGGAACGGTAAGCAACTGGAAATCGTTGTTTCTACAACGCGGATAAAGGTGGGAAGAGCGTTGGAACCCTGGCCCCAAAGTTGAATACTGGAACTCCCGTCACCGCGCTCAGCATAACCAACGAGCCGAAATTCTTAGCAAACCTATTGTAGAAAGACTCTTACTTAAGTGCTATTCCTGGTTTGAAATGGCCAGCCTGCTTGTGGCTTTCTGCCGGCCGCGTGTTGCCTCACTTGTTTACGTCTTCCTATCATGGCTTTTCTGTCCCGCTATTTCCTGCGCCTGACGGCGCCCTTGCTGCTGGCCCTGCCCTTGCTGTGGAGCCAGCCTGCCACTGCCCAAACCGCCCCGGCTACCACCGACGTGATACGTGAAATCACCGACGTGGTGGGCCTGAAAGCCCGCTTCGAGTTGCGCGCCACCCGCGACGTGGACAACGCCGCCGCCGTGGTGTACAACGGCAAGCGCTTCCTGCTCTACAATCCTGATTTTCTGGCCTCCGTAAACCGCGCCGGCCACACCGACTGGGCGGGCATCAGCATTCTGGCCCACGAAATGGGCCACCACCTCAACGGCCACACCCTGCGCGCCGGCGGCTCGCAGCCGGCCGATGAGCTGGAAGCCGACGAATTCTCCGGCTTTGTGCTGCGCAAGATGGGCGCCAGTCTGGCCCAGGCCCAGGCGGCCATGGCCTCCGTGGCCGACAACCATACCTCTGGCACCCACCCCGCCCGCGCCCCGCGCCTGACGGCTATCGGCCAGGGCTGGCAGCGCGCCAACGCCCAGATTGTGGCCAGCACCCGCAGCGCCGCCCCCTCGGCCGAGCCCGCCGTGGTTGCCGCCGCGCCGGTGCAGCGGCAGCCCGTGGCTCGTCGTTCCAGCCCGTCTACCCGCGGCGCCAGTGCCGGCGATGTAGTAGCCGTAAACTCGGCCGGTGAGCCGGTGAAACTGGTGGGCCAGCTCACCTTCAGCGATAACCCCGAGCAGCGCTACTACCTCACCAGCGCCCTGAAGGTGCTGCGCGTGAACGACGACTCCGACAGCGCCGAAGTAGTGGGCCGCCTGACGCGCACCAGCAGCCCCGCCTTCCCATTTGTGCTGACTGACAGCCAGCAGCACCACCTGTTCGTAACCGAGCGCGGCGATGTGTACGACAAAGCCGGTAAGCGCGTCGCCAAATTGCACGACCAGCTGTAGCGCCTGCCTTAGCTTGCGCCCCGCAAAATTCCGTAAGAACGTCGGCCCCCAGCGCCGACGTTTTTTCTTCCCCAATTTCTGACTGATGCCCGAATTACCCGAGGTCGAAACCTACCGCCGCTTCATCGACGAGCTGGCCGTGGGCCAAACCATTACCGCTCTGGAGGTGCTCGACGCCCACGTCCTCGCCACGCCCCAGGACCAGCTCCGCGCCGCCCTCATTGGCCGACGCATACAGGCCACCAGGCGCCTGGGCAAGAACTGTTTCCTGGAGCTCAACAATGACAAAGTGCTGGTGCTGCACTTCGGCATGACCGGCGACGTAGGTGCCTACCGCGACGCCCCCGATGCCCCGCGCTTCACCCGCGTGGCCCTGCACCTCGAAGATTCCGGCCTGCGCTTGGCCTTCATCGACCCGCGCAAGTTCGGCCGCATCCGTCTGGCCGACAGCGTGGCCACTTACCAGAAAGCCAAAAAGCTCGGCCCCGACGCGCTCGACATCACCGCTGCTGAGCTGCAGCAGAAACTCGGCCGCCGCAAAACGCTGCTCAAGCCCCTGCTGCTCGACCAAAGCATTACCGCCGGCCTCGGCAACTGGATTGTGGACGAGGTGCTGTTCCAGGCTAAAATTCATCCCGAGCGGCTGGGCGCCTCGTTGTCCGACAAGGAGTTTCAGGCCCTGCACAGCGCCATTCAGCTGGTGCTGGCCACCGCCATCAAGCAGGAAGCGAATTACCGCGAATTCCCGGCCAGCTTCCTCATCCACGCCCGCGAGTGGGACACTTCGGCCACGCCCGGCACCGAGGCGCACAAGTTTTGTCCCCGCCACCCGAAGGTGAAAATCGAGAAATACTACGTGGGTGGCCGGGCCACCTATATCTGCCCGAAGTGTCAGCCCGCGCCGGCTTAGTTGCCCATAATCGCAAGGGCGCACATCCCGAGGCCAATCAGCAGAATAACCATGCAGGCCAGGATGAAGGCCAGCACATAGTGCATCTTGCCTTTCGAGATGGCGAGAATAATGGCGGCTATTACATTGACGACCACCAGGCCGACAACAGTACCAAATATGCCTTCCGTCCCCAGCGCCATAACGCTCATTACCAGGATTACCAGGTTGACGAGAATCGGCCAGGTGGGGCTTTTCTTTTCGGGAGGGGTAGGCTGCGGTTCCATTATACCTGGTTGATGTCTACGGATTCCATAACTACGCTAAATAATACCCGTGCGCTCGGCGCGTAACTCTTCCAGGCGCGCCGCTTTTTCGGCGTCGCGGTAAAAGATGTTCATGGTTTCAAACGGAATTATTTTCAAATCCTTACTCACGATGTGTACGCAGGATTTCTTCACGGCTCGCACGTCGAAATTCCACGGGTCCATGAACTGCAGAATAATTATCCGAAATAAATTCTCGTAGCTCAGATTGGGCGCCGAAACCTGGGGCAGGCAGCACAGCAGCTGATTTATTTCTGGCACCACCGTATCCACGGTATTGGCGGTGCTAAAAAGCCTGAGCATGTGCTGCCGTAGGCGCGGGTCGCGCTCATACACAATGGTGTTGCCGGCGTTGGTGAGCAGGTCGGCGGGGTCCACGTAGCGGGTGAGGGGAAATACTTCGCCCTCCAGCTTCAGGGCGTAGGCCATGGCCAGCGCGTCGGGGTTGCAGGGCACCGGCAATAAATCCTCGGCCGTGAAAACGGGGCTTTGGTCAATTATTCCCTGCCGCACTTCGGTAAGCGTAAACGAGTCGGTTTCGGGGTTGAAATTATCGAGCCGCCCGGCGGCCTGCGTGGGCTGAAACGTAACGCCGCGCACGCAGCGTTGCTTGAGGGCGAAATCAATGATGTCGCCCATTTCGTCGTCGTTCAGGCCCTTCTGCAGCGTCACCACCAGCGTGGTGCTGAGGTTGTATTTATTGAGGTGCTCCAGGGCTTTGAGGCGCACTTCGCGCAGGTCGCGCCCGCGCATCTGCAGCAGCACGTTTTCGCGGAACGAGTCGAACTGCAAATACACCTCAAACGCCCCGGAATACGTGGCCAGCCGCGCTACGAACGCTTCGTCCTTGGCCAGACGCACGCCGTTGGTGTTTACCATCAAATGCTTGATAGGTTTGCGCTTGCACATGTCCAGAATTTCCCAGAACTGCGGGTGCAGCGTGGGCTCGCCGCCCGAGATTTGTATCACGTCAGGCTCGCCTTCGTTGGCCACTACCAGGTCCACCATGGCTTCAATTTCTTCCAGGGTGCGGTGGCGGCCGTGGGTGGGGCTGCTTTCGGCGTAGCAGGTGGGGCAGGTGAGGTTGCAGCGGTCCGTCACTTCAATCACCGTGAGGCAGGAGTGCTGCTCGTGGTCGGTGCAGAGGCCGCAGTCGTAGGGGCAGCCATAGTGCGTGGCCATGTTGAAGCGCCGGGGCGTTTCGCTGGGCTTCACATAGTTGCGAATGCTTTTGTAATACTCAATGTCGGTGGCAATGCGCACCCGCTGCCGCCCGTGTTCCGGGCAGCGCTTGAGCATGTACACTGCCCCGTCTTCGAAGACGATTTTGGCCTCGATGCGGCGCAGGCACTGCGGGCAGAGGCTGAGGGTGAAATCGTAGTAGGTGTAAGGGCGTTCGGGCATGGTGGGAAAATTATTCTTCTTCTACAAATGTGTTATTATCAAACTGCAAGCTAACCGGAGCGCTCCACCAGAAGACCTGTGCATTATTTTTCGGTGGCGCAATTTTACTAAATCTGTTAATACAATCGGGACAGACTTCAGTAAAACCAAATCGGATACTTAGTGGTGGGTCAGACCATTTGTCGTAGAGCGGGCGTGGACTCTCGTAAATTGATTCGTTTTTGGTGCTAATACTTGGTATTCTGCGAACTACGCACCCGTAAAATGTAATGGATTTGCCAGGTTTCAGCAAGATGGTACGGTCAGAGTTCTTGTCGCATCCAGGAGACCATAACTGATAATTTGCATTACTGATGTCCCAGTTCTCCTGCCAGGAGCAAGACATTATTTTAATAGTCCTGACTGCTTCCGAATAGTTGGTGACAGTGAGTTTGACAAATAAACCTTTTCTGTTGATGTTGCTGCCTTGTGGCATCGGTAATTGTCCATCACCAGTAATTTCTCCGGTAATTAACAACGGCTCGTTTTTTCTTCTTTCCTGTGCGGAAGAAGAAGTGGAACCAGATAAGGAAAGCAGCAGTAGGAAAACTAGCGAAACCAGTGATTTATACATCTTCCAAAGTGCTTTCCAGTAAAGTGAGATACCATGGGCCAAATGTAGTGTGTGCTGGTAAAACCGGCTGCCCGTTTAATGAGCAGCACCATTTTTTGCCATAGCGGGCTGCCGCTGCCGTACAAAAAGCCAAGCGTAATACCCCAGCCCCGCCACGCAAGCCCACTGAATAGCCGTGAGGCCCAGCACCACGGCGGGCGCCGGCTTGATAAATTCCACGAGTAGCCGAAAAAGCAGGTAGCCGCTCAGAAACAGCTGGAAGCGCCGCCCGTCGGGCAGCGGCCGGTGGCGTTCCAGCAGCCAAAGCAGCAGCGCTATTACGCCCAAACACAGGATTTCGTACAGATTGGTGGGGTGCCGGGGGATGCCATCGCCGAAATCGATGCCCCAGGGGAGGGAAGTGGGGGTGCCGAAAGTGCCATCGCTGAGGCCGCTGAAGAAGCAGCCGAGCCGGCCGATGCTCAGGCCCAGCAGGATGGGAAACACCATCAGGTCGCCGCTGGAGGCCGTCACGCCCAGGTATTTCTTGGTGAGCTCCACGCCCACGAGGCCACCCAGGAAACCGCCGACTATCGTCTTGTTAGTGAAGTAGTAGAGCCAGCCGCCGGGCGGGTGCAGCAGCTCGGCTGGGTGTTCGAGCAAACCCAGCAGGCGCGAGCCGAGCAGCGCCCCGGCGGCGGCGCCCACAAAAATCCATTGCCGTTGCGTGCCGCTGATGCGGTCGGGGCGCCGGGCGCGCAGGTAGGTGTAGAGGCGGTAACCGAGCGTGTAGGCCAGCACCTCGCATACCAGATGAATCGGCAGCCGGGCCTGCCCCAGCGTCAGCTCAACGGGGAAGTGCATAGAACAAAGATGCGCCGCGCTGGCGAATCTATCCTGTCATACTGAACGCGGGGAAGCATCTTGTCACCTCAGAACAAATCCTCCGAACGTACCCTGCGTTCAGCATGACAAGAAATCCACTTAAAACCGAATAACGTCCGTATCAACCGGCGTATAGCCCAGCTGCCGGCTCATGGTCAGCACCTGGCCTTTGTGGTGAAATTCGTGGGTGATGATGTGCATGAACACCTCCAGCGGCGTAAGGCGCAAGGGCCGGTCGAGGCTGGCAACGGTTATCTCCTCAGTTAATTGCCAGTCGTCCTCGTCGATGGCGGCACAGAAAGAAGCCACCAGCCCGTCGATTTCCTGGAACAACTCGCGAAGCGTCGCCACGTCGGGCACGGTGGCTGGCTCGTGTATTGGATAGGGCTGGCCCTGGGCAATGCGGCCCAGCCAGCTGCGGTAAGTGTTGGCGACGTGCAACAGCAGGTCGCGCATGCTTTTGTTCACAAATCCCGGCAGAGGCTTCACAAAATCAGTCTCTGATACGGTGGCACAGTAATTCAGCAGCGCAATGCGGGCGCTTTGAACCATGGCGTATTGGGCTTTGAGAATGTCCAGCATAAGTTATTCAGTCGCCCAACTCGAACCACGTGAACCGGTGCTCGCCGGAAGCTTTGTAGGCCATCTGCCGCAACTGCCGCAACTCACTGGATTTCACCTCGCGCAAGGCCTGATGCCGGTCGCAGAGACTGACGACGTAGTGCGGTTGGGCTTTCGCACCTGCCGCCGGGCTGGCAGTGTTGGCATACAGCAGATGCTCAGAGCCAACGGTGAAGCTCACGCCGCAAGTGGCCGACTGCGCGGCCGTTTCGAGTACCACGGTCGAATCTACCTTCTCACCTTTGTAGAGTCGCGTGATGGCAAAGGTGTAGCGAACCTTTGCCACTGGCATCACGGCCGCATCCTGAGTAGCCGCAGCCGCTACATTCTCAGCTTTTAATACCCGGCCCGCAAACACCAGCGTGGCACGCTGGAAGCTCTTGGTGATTTTGTGCGCTTCAGGGATGTCTTCGGCTATGCAGCTGCAGGCCCAAGCGGGGGCACCGGCTAACAATAGGGTAACCAGGAGGATGATTTTATGCATAGTCAGCAGTTCAGAACGGCGAATTTAGACCTCGTTATTTTCCCGCGCCGCCTTGCGGGTGAGGGCCGTGAGCGGCGACCGGGTGATTTCCGACTCGCTTTCCGAGCCCAGCCGGCGGGTGTTGGCGGCGGGGCTTTCGCCGGTGGCAGGCAGGGCGCGGTTTACCCAGCCCAGAATGTCGGTGGTAGTGCCGGGCAGGATGCCGTGCAAAGCCGCCAACAGCTTGGCCGGCAGCGAGAGAATGATTTCGCCATCGCCGCGACGGCAGGCGTTCCAGATTTGGCGGGCGGCATCCTCGGCGCCGATTGTAAGGCCGGGCAGCGAATCGGCGATGCTAAACCAGGCGTATTCCTTTTTGTGCTGGCCCTTCACAAGGGCGTGGCCGGGGCTGCCGGTGCGCATCAGCCCGGGGCACACGGTGGTGACGTAGATGCCATGCTGCTTGAGCTCTGACCGGAAACCTTCTGATAAACCCGTGAGGGCGAATTTGCTGGCGCTGTAGGGCGCCATGTGTGGCACCGCCACCTTGCCGCCCAGCGACGAGATGTTGATAATGCGCCCCGAGCCCCGGCGGCGCATGGCCGGCAGCACCGCCTGCATGGCGTGCAGCGGCGCCCAGAAATGCGTATCCATCGAGTCCTCGAAGTCGCGCAAGTCCATGTTATCCAGCGGGCCGGCGGTGATGATGCCGGCGTTGTTCACCAGCACGTCCACGGGGCCGAATTTGTTCTCGACCTCGGCCACCATCAGGCGCACGGCCACAGCGTCGGTGATGTCGTGGCTGAGGGTAAAGATGTGGCCTTCAGGTGTACCGTCGGCGATGAGGTCCTGGCGGGCGCGCTCCAGGTCGTCGGCGTCGCGGGCGCAGAGGGCCACGCAGGCGCCCTCGGCGGCGGCCTGACGGGCCAGCACCAAACCCAGTCCGCGCGAGCCGCCGGTGATGAGCACGACCTGCCCGGCCAGGCTGTAGGTGCCGCGGCGGTTGGTCCAGAGGGTGGCGGCGAGGGTGGCGGCCCCCAGTCCGGCGGCAATCAGCCAGTTAGTACGCTTCGCAGGGTTCATAGCGGGTCGAGTAATGCGTAGTTGTATGGAAAGCCGCGCCTAAAGGTTACGCGCCGGGCCACAATGGCCGGATTTTGTTGCTTCGATGGGGCACGAAATGGCAAATCGGCTACGTTCAATTGGCCGAGGCCGATTTTGGCCCGATATTTACCCCGCGCATTCTGCCCGTTTTTCCTATTACTGCTACCCCATGAAAATTCTGTTGCTGCTGCCGCTCCTGACTTTGGCCACCGCCGTGGCCGCGCCGGCCGCTTTCGCCCAGCCGCAAACCACCGTCAAAACCAAGGTGAAAACCGCCGACGCGCCCGCCGTCAAAACCAAAGCCACGGCCCCGCCCGCCACCGAGCCTCCCACCGACGAGCAGATTGACGCTCGCGCCAACGCTCTGACGGCCAATATGCAGAAAAACCTGGCCCTCACCCCCCAGCAAACCGAGAAAGTGCGCGTTATCAACCGCCGCAGCGTGGAGCTGGTCGAAAACACCCGCTTCAAGTATCGCACCGAGCCCCGCAAGATGATGACTCGCATCGACGACATCAGCGCCTCGCGCATTTCGCAGCTGAAGGACGTGCTGGCACCCGCCCAGTTCGACAAATACCAGCGCAAGCGAGAGGAGAAAATGGGCGTGCCCAGCTCGGCGGCCCCGCAGGGCACCCCGCCCCCCGGTATGGGCGGCGGCGACCAGTAAGTTATAACCGAATTTGCCAGTTTAGAACGCCTCTGCACTCTTGTGCGGAGGCTTTTTATTTTGAATAAGATGCCAAACAACTGTCAGCGGGACTGGATTCTATTGCGTAACCAGGCATCAACTCAGCTACCATTATTCAATCAAAAAGCGTCTCTTTCCCGCCAATGAGCCAATCCGCCCCTTCCAACCGCCTCGCCGCCCTACTCGCCCGCGCCGGGCTCGATTGGTTTCTGCTGGGCCTCGTGGGCGTGGTGGTACTGGCATATTTCCTGCCCGGCCTGGGTAGCAAAACCAGTCCCATTCCCTGGAAGACAATCACCACCGTGGGTGTGGCGCTGGTGTTTTTCTTCTACGGCCTGAAATTGAAATTTGCGGAGCTGAGGGCCGGTTTGCGCAACTGGAAGCTGCACGTAGTAGTGCAATTAAGCACGTTCGCGCTGTTCCCGGCGCTGGCGCTGCTGGTGCGGCCGCTGTTTCATTCGCCGGAGGACGCTTTGCTCTGGCAGAGCATTTTCTTCCTCTGCGCGCTGCCCAGCACGGTTTCTACGTCGGTGGTGATGGTGAGTATTGCGGGCGGAAATCTGCCGGCGGCTATTTTCAATGCCAGCATTTCCAGTCTGTTGGGTATTGCGCTTACTCCCTTGCTCACTAGTGTTTTTCTGGATACCGGCACCGGCGGCAGCCAGCTCTGGGGCCTGGCCACGCAGCTGCTGTGGCAGGTGGTGCTGCCGGTAGGGGCGGGGCTGCTGCTCAACAGCCGCCTCGGCGCCGTGGTAGACCGGCACCGCGCCGGCCTGCGCATCTTCGACCAGCTTACGATTCTGCTCATCGTCTTCACCGCCTTCTGCGAGTCGTTCGAAGAGGGCATTTTCCGCAGCTACGCCGTGGCCGATATCGTAAAGCTGGGCGCCAGTATGGTGGGGCTTTACCTGCTGGTTTTCGGACTGATATGGGGTGCTGGCCGGCTGCTGAATTTCTCCCGCGCCGATAACATCGTGGCCGTATTTTGCGGCTCTAAAAAATCGTTGGTCCACGGCAGCGTGATGGCCAGTCTGCTCTTTCCCGGCACGGCCGCTACCGGCGTGCTGCTGCTGCCGCTGATGTTGTATCACGCCCTGCAAATCATCCTGGCCAGCAGCATGGCGCAGTACCTGGGTCGGAAGAATTAATTAATAATTGGTAATTATTAATTAATAACGTGACGCACCTCGCCCTGTCCGTGCGCGCCCACATCCGTCAGCCGCGCCGGGCCGGCATAATGCACATACCCGTGGCCGACGTGCTGAATGGCAATGGTATCCGTCGCATAAAGCCTAATATTCCCGTGTGCCGCATTGCGGATGTTGAGATGCGCAGCCACGAGTTCACTCGCATCAAGGTCGCCGTGTGAGGCGGTGCGGAGCGTGGCCTCAGTAGCCCGGCCGCGCAGGATAACGTTGCCGTGGGCGGCGGCTTTTACTAGCAGTTTGGGCGTTTCCAGGGTGAGGTGGGTGTCGCCGTGGGCGGCGACTTTTACCGTCAGGCTTTCGGTGGCCAGCAAGGCGTTGGCGCAGCGCACCGTGCCCTGGCTGGCTACGTCGAGGTGGTCAATTTGGCGCAGGTACACCGTGATGCGCAGCTGGGTGTAGGCGG
>Ga0247804_10000610_pt1 | contig 16426 bp, 7 predicted proteins | sample UWRJL029104C1_FD_181142 | JGI IMG/M metagenome (GOLD analysis project Ga0247804, IMG submission 181142) | Plant litter microbial communities from Arlington Agricultural Research Station in Wisconsin, United States - UWRJ-L029-104C-1 | ecosystem: Environmental > Terrestrial > Plant litter >...
CTATGCGGCCTACTATCCGCAGTTTGGGCTGGTAGAGTCGGGCGGCGACTGGATTTTGCCCACCGACCAGGACGACCTCATCGACAACCTGCCGACAAGCTCCTGCCCTCGCTCACCACCTACGGCTTCGCTAACGACCCCGACACCGGCACCGCCGTGTGGCAGCCCCTGCTCACGCAGCTCAGCACCGCCCACACCAACGCCGGCAAAACCGACGCCGACCGCTCGACCGCTAAGGGCACCACCGGCCCCCAGGACGAGCTGACCGAAAAGGCCCTGCGCGCCCTCGTGCACCTCGTGCAGGCCCAGTTTCCCGATACCTGGGAGGATGTGCTGCGCGGCTGGGGGTGGCGGAAGACGAGCTTCCAGCCCGCCGCCCCCCCCCACCAAAAAGCCCCGCTGCCAGTCCGGCAGCGGGGCTTTTCGTGCTTATAGCTGGCTACTCCACCACCAGCCGCCCGGTGGCCGCGCCGGCCCGCAGCAGGTAGAGGCCGGAGGCCAGGCCCGTCAGGTCGAGGGGCACTTCGGTGGCCTGGGCGGGCACCGTCAGGGCGCGCACCGGGCGGCCCAGGGCATCGAACACGGCCAGCGGCCGGGCCGTAGCGGCCGGCATGGGCAGGCGCAGCACCGCCCGGCCGTGGGCCGGGCTGGGAAATACCGCCAGCGCCGGGGCCGGGGCGGCGGCGGGGCGGGTGGGCAGCGCTGTAGCGTGGGCCAGCTTGGTCACCACCACGTCGCCGCCGGTGGCAAACGAGGTGGCTCCGCCCGGGCTACCCTGCAAGGTACTCCCCCCCACCGTGAGGCTGCCACGCAGGCTGCCCGCCAGGTAGAGGTTGGCCTGGGTATCGAGGGCCGGGTGCGTGGGCTCGAAGCCCAGGGCACGGGCCGGGCGCGGCACCAGCGTGGGCGCGTGCCACTGCCCGGTGCGGTCGAGCTGCGCGACGAACACCTGCCGCTCCCCGGCCGGACAGGCCACGCCATAGCCCCCCAGGCTGGCCTGCACGGCCGCCGGGCGGCCGCCCACCACGCCCAGCACCACTACGTTGCCGGCCGCATCGAGCCTCGGCTCCAGCAGCGCCGCCGTGCTCGGCGTGGTGGGCTGCAGCAGATGCACGGCCTGCCACTGCCCCGTGGCCGACAGCCGCGCCAGGAAGCCCGCGAAGCTGTTGCCGCCCGGGCCGGCCGGTGGGGCCAGCGTGGTGGTGCCCAGCACGGTGCCGGCCTTGCCCCGGCCGCCCACCCACAGCTCGCCGCCGGCGGTGTAGGCACCGCCGATGACCGCGCTAGTGGCGTGGGCGGGGTCGCTAAAGGCCCAGTCCCAGCGGTTGTTGGGGCCGAGCTGGGCTACCAGCCAGGCCTCGTCGGCTCCAACCGGGGTTGCCAGCCGCAGCGGGCCAAATTCCAGCTCGCCCGCGCTATGGCTACCCAGCACCGCTACCTGCCCCGCCGGCCCCACGGCCACCTCCAGGGATGGGAAGAAGTCGGTGGTGCTGGTGGCCGCGGCCGCCGCCAGCCACTGCCCCGCCGCGCTCAGGCGGGCCACGTAGATGTTCTGCTCGTTCCACGCCCCGGCCAGGGGCAGCACGGTACTGCCAAAGCTCAGCGCGTCGTTGTAGGCGCCGGCCAGCACCACGCCCCCCGTGCTGGGGTCGAGGGCCAGGGCGGGGCGGGTGCTACTGGCCGGCACGGTGCGCAGCCACTGGCACTGCCCCGCACTGCTGAGCCGGGCCACAAACAGCCCCCCGCCCGCGCTGCCCAGCGCCTGGCTTTGGCCGCCGATGACGACGCTGGCCCCGCGCGCATAGCCACTCACGTACACCTCGCCGGCCGGAGCGACGGTCACGCCGGTCACCTCGGCGGCGTGGCCGATACCGCTCCCCAGCGGCGTGGTGGTGACGGGCGTGAGCCAGGCCCATTGCCCGGCGGGCGTAACCTGCGCCACGTAGCCACCAGCGTCGGGGCCCACGCTGCCGGCGCTGCCAAAGTCACGCCGCAAGGAGGGCGCGCCGCTGCCGGCCGCGTACTCGCCGCCCACGTACACGTTGCCGGCCGCATCGGTAGCCAGGGCATTGGGAAATATCCGCGAGTCGTCGGTCGGGGCCGGGTTGGTAGTTTGCAGGCCCCACTGCCAGGCGGGGGTCTGGGCCGGGGCCAGGGTGGCCAGCAGCAGCAGGCTCAGGGCACTACAAAGGATAGAGATACGCCGCATAAAAAAGCAAGCCCGGTAAAAGCGCGGGCTGCTGCAAAGGTCGTCGGAAACCCCAACGCGCACAATACCTGAAAGCAGGTATTGTGCGCGTTGGGGTTTTGGGGGCGGCGGGGCCGGGCTATTCCTTCACCACTTTCACCCGCTGCCCCGGCTGGCCGGGCGCGGCCAGGTGCAGCACGTAGAGGCCGGGCGCCAGGCCCGCCAGCGCCGGCAGCACCAGTTGCGAGGCACCGGCCGGGGCCGTCACCTCCTGCCGCAGCCGCACGCGGCCGGTGGCATCGGTGAGGCGCAGGGTGGCGCCGGCCAAGGCGGCGGGCTGGTCGAGGGTCAGGGTCAGCTGGTCGTGGAAGGGGTTAGGGGCGGCGTGCAGGGTGCCGGCCAGGGCGCTGGCTTTGTCGAACTGCACCACCCGCACCGGTGAGTAGCTGGCGGAGCCATCGAGGTCCACCTGCCGCAGGCGGTAGTAGGTGAGGTGGTGAGCTGGTGAGGCGGTGAGTTTATCGTCCGGGAAGGTGTAGCTTGTCGGAGTGGCCTTGGTGCCCTGAGCGCGCTCCTCCCCTATTTTCTCGAAGTGCCGGCCGTCGGTGCTGCGCTCTATTTCGAAGCGGGCGCTGTGCTTCTCGCTGGCGGTGGCCCAGCGCAGTAGCGCGGCGCGGCCCTCGGCCTCGGCCGTAAAGCGGGTCAGCTCCACCGGCAGCGGGGCATCGTTGAAACCAATGGTGAAATCGGAGAAGCCCGTGAGGTCGGTGCGGCTCAGCACCGGGGCGGCGTTGGAGCCGGTGGAGGCCATCGGCGTACCCAGCAGCGCCCAGGACGAGGCCGCGTCGGGGCGCTTGAGCAGCAGGGTTTCGGCGTAGCTGCGGATGCCTTCGATGCCGGTGAAGGTGAACGTGGCCGTGTAGGTGCCGCCCGCCAGGCCATTGACGGCGGTGAAGCGCCAGAAGCCTTCGGGCGCCGCCTTATTCACGGTGAGGTCGCCCTCGGTGAGGGGCAGGCCCTGGTCGCCGCTGGCTTCTTCCACGAATTCGGCCATGAGGGTGCCGCCCGTGGTGGGCGCGGTGTTGTAGTCGATGCGGGCCGGGCGGGCCACGGCGGCCGTGCTCAGCGGGAAATTGAGGGGGCCGGCACTGGCCGCCACCCAGCGGCGGAAGGGGCCGTCCACGCGGCCGGTGTTGCCGGCCGTGGCGTCGAGGGTGCCCACGGCGGCGGTGTTGGTGCCCAGCGTGAGCAGGTTGGTGGCAGTGCTGCTCACCATGCCTTGCTTGAGCTGTAGGGTGCCGGTCAGGGTGCTCACGGGTGCTGCCAGCGTCACGCCGGCGGGGTTGTCGAACGTCAGGCGGGCGTTGGCATTGGTGAGCGTGGCCACGGGGAAGGCGGCGCCCAGCGTCTGGGGCGCGGTGCCGCTGAAGACGTAGCTGGTGCCCGTCGCGAAGGTGCGGGTGCCGGTGCTTTGCACGTTGCCGCTGGCGGCGGTGCCGGTGCTCAGGCCTTCGGGGTGGCCCAGGCGCAGGGTGCTCACGCTGCTGCCGCTGGTGGTGGTAGTGAAGGTGCCGGTGCCGGTGAAGACGCTTGTGCTCATATCGAGCGTGGTGCCGGCGGCCACCTGGGCATTCACCCGCCCGCTGATGGTGCCGGTGTTCACGAAGGCTTGCACGCCCAACGCGGCCCGGGCAAACAGCAGCCTGAAGGCCGTGCTGGCGGTGTTGCCGGTGCTCAGGGTGCCCATGTTATGGAGGTTGCCGAGCAGCGTCACGGTGCCCCCGTTGTAGGCAATGGTCGGGTTCGCGCTGGTCAGCAGGTTGAACGTAGCACCGCTGGCAATCGTCAGGTCGCCAGCCACCGCCAGCGGGTTTTGCCGGATGCCGGCGACGACGGCGGTACCCTGCGACGCATTAAAGGTGCCGCCGTTCAGCCGGAAGCTGCCGCGTATGTTCACGACGGTGGTAGCCGCCGCCACCGACACTCCAAGCACGCCGATAACGCTGGTGCCGGCCTCCTGCACGTAACCACCGCTGCCATCGGCATCATTTACAGTGAGCGAGCCCGAGCTGGGGTTGCTGAACAAGCGCAGGGTGCCCGCGCCGGTGCTGCGCACACGCAGGGTGCCCTCCACAGTCGCGGTGGTCGTGGTGGTAAACAGGCAGGGCTGGGCAGCAGCAGCGGCACTGGCAGGTAGCCCCGTCAGGTTCACGTCCAGGTTTGGCAGCGCTTGGTTGGTGGCACCGTAGTTCTGGTTGGCAACGCCCCCGGCCAGTTCCAGCGTCGCGCCCGCCTGCCAAGTGGGCGCGGGCAGGGCAATGCTCGTAGCCGTGGCGAAATACACCAGCCGGCCGCCGGGGCCCACGGTGGTAGTGGTAGTGTTGATGCCCCGGCTGACCGGCGTGTTGGCCGCCGCCCCCAGGTTCAGCACCAGCGTCCCGTTCACGGCCAGCGTACCGGCCAGAGTGAGCGTGCCCAGGTTGGTGCTGGTGCCCGATACGCCGTCGGCCCCGCTCAGCTGGCCGATGGACAGCACGCCGCCCGCCGCCACCGTCACGCTGGCGCCGGCGGGGATGGTCAGCAGCTGGCCGGCCAGGGTGTTCAGGATGCCGCCGCTCTCGATGGTGACGGTTTTCAGGCTCTCGGCGACGGCCACCGTCACGGTGTGGCCGCTGCGCACCGTGGCCGTGGGCCCAAACTGAAAGGCCGGGGCCACCGGGGCCGGCGCCCAGCTCAGGTTGTCGGAAGAGCTTTCCCAGGTGGCCGGGCTGCCCCAGGGGCCGCTGGCCGCGCTACGGAAGTAGCCCGGCGCCACCACCGACTGCACGGTGTAGGTGGTCGTGGTTTGATTGTCTTCCGACCTTACCACGATGCTGACGGTGCCCCCCACCGGCAGCGCCGCCGTGGCCGAGCCAGCGTACACCCGCGTGCCATCCACCACGACAGAGGTGTAGTTGTTGCTGGCGGTAGGCGTGAGCGTGAACGTGCTGGTGCCAGCCGGCACATACAGGGTGTAGCTGGTGGTGCCCGCCGCCAGCACCGGGCCCAGCGCGCCCGTCGAGGGCACTAGGCTGGTTAGCCGGGCCTTGGTGCCAATGGTGTGCAAGGCCATCACGTTCGAGTTGGCCCCCTGCCCCAGGCTGGCATTGGTGGCCCGCACCCGGACGTAGTAGTCCGTGCCGCTGCTCAGGCCGGATACCACCTGGCTGGTGGTAGCGTAGCCGCTGATGGTGAAGGGCGAGCCCGACACCGACGACGCAAACGTGGGGCTTGCCGACACGTCGAGCACGTAGCCATCCACCAGGTTGGGGATGGCGGCGCCGTTGAGAAGCGGGGCCGTCCACATGGCCGTGAAGTCCGTGGTGTGAAGAACGGCGCCCCCAGCCTGGGGCACTACCATCGCGTAGCTGCTCACGTAGTTCGAGGCAGTGTTGCTGCTGCTCAGGGCAAAGTTGCTGAGGATGCCAAGGGCGGCGGTAGCCGACTGGTCGGCCAGGGTAGTGAAGCCCTCGTTGGCGCCGCCGGGCGTGCCCTGGTCGCAGTTGTAGTACGCCACCAGGCTGCCCGGCACGGCGGGGCTGGTGCTGGTCATGTCGGCCTGCAGCTGGCCCTGGGTCAGGGCCGTGCTGTACACGCGCACCTCGTCGAGGCGGCCGTTGAGCTGCTCGCTCACACTATTGTCGGCCACAATGCGGCTGCCCAGCCGCCAGCCGAAGCCGGTGGTGTTAAAGGCTGTTGGGGTGGTGCTCGTATCGAGCATGCCATCCACGTACAGCTCCAGGGTGGTGCCGTCGTAGGTGGCCGCCACGTGGTGCCAGCGCCCGTCGTTGATGACTTTATTGCCTGCAAAGTCGTTGAATTCGCCCGCGTAGTACAGGCGGCCGCTGCTGACCATCAGGCTCGCGCGCCGGTTGTTGGTGGCCGTGCCGTAGTTGAAGATGACGGCGGAGGTGCTCGTAGTCTGCACCCAGGCTTCGAGGGTGCGGGGGGCATTGCCCTGCGGCAGCTGCAAGCTGGTGCCGGCCACGTAGTCGTTGCTGCCGTCGAAGGCCAGGGCGTTGCCGGGCGGCGTGTAGGGCACGGGGCCGGCGGTGGTGGTGGCCATCAGGTTGCTGTACGCACCCTGGCCCTGCGGGCTCAGCGAGGCTTTTTCGGCCCGCACCCGGTAGTAGTAGGTGGTGGCCGGGCTCAGGCCCGTCAGCGCCTGGCTGGTGGTGCTGCCGCTCAGGGTGAAGGGCGAGCCCGGCACCAGCGTGGCCGGGGCGAAGGTAATCGAGGTGGCCACGTCGAGCACGTAGCTGTCGGCCGTGCCAATGGTGGGGGCCGCCCAGTTGGCCGTGAAGCCGGCGGTACCGACGCCGGTAGCCGCCGTGGCCGTGGGCACCACCAGGGCGTAACTTTCCACGAAGTTGGAGGCGGTGTTGCCGCTGGTCAGGTCGAAGTTGTTCAGGTACTCGCCGTTGCCGAAATAGCCGCCGCTGGTGTTGGTAATCTGCTGCAGGTTGGTGTTGTCGCCGCCGGCCACGGTGCTTACCGGCGCGTAGCTGCTGTTGGAGCCCTGCTCCATGGCGAAGTAGCCAATAAAGCGGTAGGAGTTGGGCGTAGCCTGGGGCACCGGAATAATGGTTTTGTAGGTAGCGACCACCTCGGCGGCCGTGAGCTCCCGGTAGAAGAAGCGCAGCTCATCGAGCCGGCCCCGGAAGAGGTTGGCGGGGTACAGGTTGAAGTTGGGGTACTGGTACAGCTGGTTGGCCAGGCCGCCGATGGCGAGGTAATACGGGTCGTTGCGCCGCCCGGTGCCGCCCGTACCCGTGGCTTCGAGCTGCCCGTCCACGTACAGCCGCATGGCGCCGGTGCCCGACACCCGCGTGACGGCCACGTGGTGCCAGCGCCCGTCGTTCACGGCCGTGGTCGACTGGATGGTCACGTCGGGGTTGCCAATGCCAAACGCCACCTTACTGCCCACCAGCGAAATGCCAAAGTCGTTGGTGCTGCCGCTCCGGCCGCCCATGGTGGCATCAATGATGCCCTGGCCCGCGTACCACTGCGAGCCCGCCCCGCCGCCGCCAGTCTGGGTGGTGTTCAGCCAGAACTCCGTGGTGAGGTCACTGTCAGAGGGCACCATTATCCGGATGTAGTCGTTGGCCCCGTCGAAAGCCAGGGCGTTGCCGGGCCCCTGGGCGCTGGCGAAGCGGGCCGCCAGCAGCAGGCCTAATAGCAGTAGCAGCTGCAGGATACGGGGGAAGAAGTTTGTCATACTCAGGGTGAAGGAGAGTGATTGGCGCGTGCTAATACATAAAGGACCTTTTCAGCGGCATTTACATATTTCGACCTGATACAAAGCTACCGGCCCACCCAAGGCCGCGCAATCGCATGTTGATGCTAGTGCTTTTGCTCCTGCCCGCACGCCAAACCGCCCCGTCCGGCAGGGCCGAACGGGGCGGTTTTTAAGCGGTTATCGTCGTTTCTGATGGTCTTAAGCCTACACCTCCTCCAGCACCGTCTCGGCCACCGGCAGCACGTCGCTGGTCACGAGGTCCTTCTCCAAACGCAGGTTTTCGATGATAAACTCCTGGCGGGCGGGCGTATTCTTGCCCATGTAGTACGTCAGCACCTGCTGAATCGAGCGGTCCGACTGCAGAATGACCGGCTCCAGCTTGATGTTTTCGCCGATGAACTTGCCGAACTCGTCGGGCGAGATTTCGCCCAGGCCTTTGAAGCGCGTCACCTCGGGGTTTTTGCCCAGCTTGCGCATGGCGGCCTGCTTTTCGCTTTCGTTGTAGCAGTAGATGGTTTCCTTCTTGTTGCGCACCCGGAAAAGCGGCGTTTCGAGAATGAAAACGTGGCCGTTGCGCACCAAATCAGGGAAGAACTGCAGGAAAAAGGTGAGCAGCAGCAGGCGGATGTGCATGCCGTCCACGTCGGCGTCGGTGGCGATAACCACGCGGTTGTAGCGCAGCCCCTCGATGCCCTCCTCGATGTTCAGGGCGTGTTGCAGAAGGTTCAGCTCCTCGTTCTCGTACACGATTTTCTTTTTCAGCCCGAAGCAGTTCAGCGGCTTACCGCGCAAACTAAATACGGCCTCCAGTTCCACGTTGCGACTCTTGGTGATGGAGCCGCTAGCCGAGTCGCCCTCGGTGATGAAGAGCGTCGTGAGCGGCTCTTTCTCCGCGCCGTCCTTGGCATTTTCGCCCAGGTGGAAGCGGCAGTCGCGCAGCTTACGGTTGTGCAGGTTGGCCTTTTTGGCGCGCTGGTTGGCCAGCTTTTTCACGCCCGCCATGTCCTTGCGCTCCCGCTCGCTCTGCTCGATGCGTTTCTTGAGGGCCTCGGCCGCAGCGGGGTTCTTGTGCAGGTAGTTGTCGAGGTGCTCCTTCACGAAGTCCACGATGAAGCCGCGCACCGGGCGCACCGGCCCGCCGCTGCCCTCCGGCTCCATGTTTATCGAGCCCAGCTTGGTCTTGGTCTGGCTTTCGAACACGGGTTCCTGCACCCGTATCGAGATGGCGCCCACGATGCTGGCGCGGATGTCCGAGGCATCGTACTCTTTCTTGTAGAACTCGCGCACCGTCTTCACCACCGCCTCGCGGAAGCCAGCTAAGTGCGTGCCGCCCTGCGTAGTATACTGTCCGTTCACGAAAGAATAGTACTCCTCGCCGTAGTCGTTGCCGTGGGTCAGGGCCATCTCAATATCCTCCCCTTTCAGGTGGATAATGTCGTAGCGCCGGGCGTCCGGGTCGGTTTTGTCCTGCAACAAGTCGAGCAGGCCATTCTTGGCCTCGTAGCGCTGGCCGTTGAAGTGAATGGTCAGCCCGGCGTTGAGGTAACAGTAGTTGCGAATCTGATTTTCAAGGTACTCCGGGATAAAGCGGTAGTTCCGGAAAATCGTCTCGTCGGGCTGGAAGGTGATGAGCGTGCCGTTACGCTGCGAGGTTTTCTGCGGCTTGGGGTCGGCCGTGAGCTGGCCCTGCGAGAATTCGGCCGCCTTGAGCTGGCCGTCGCGCACGCTCTGCACGAGGAAGTGGCTGCTCAGGGCATTCACCGCCTTGGTACCCACGCCGTTCAAGCCCACCGACTTCTGGAACACCTTCGAGTCGTATTTGCCGCCGGTGTTGATTTTACTCACCACGTCCACCACCTTACCCAGCGGAATGCCGCGGCCGTAGTCGCGCACCTGCACCCGGCTTTCCGAAATCTTGATTTCGATGGTGCGGCCGTAGCCCATCACGTGCTCGTCGATGCAGTTATCAACTACCTCCTTTACCAGCACATAGATACCATCATCATACGCCGAGCCGTCGCCCAGCTTACCAATGTACATGCCCGGGCGCAGGCGAATGTGCTCGCGCCAGTCGAGCGAGCGGATGCTGTCTTCGGTGTAGCCGTGCTCGGGCGCTTTGGTAGTTTGGCCCGGCTCGTCGGTCAGTAGTTCGTCGGTCATCTTCGTTTTCCGTATGGGAGGGGTAAAATAACGCAAATTTTCGGCAGAAAGCTAGTTTTAGCTTGCCAGCTGGTTTAGCAGCTACCGCTAATTTCGTTGGATTTTCAACATCATTTTTCCCTGGTTCAGTTCATGGATTTTCAAGAACGTCATGCTGAACGCAGTGAAGCATCTTGCTTACGGCAGTAAACCCAATCAAAAGAAATCACTGCCACGGGCGAGATGCCTCACTGCGTTCAGCATGACCGTTCTGGAACGTTCGGCATGACAGCCTACATTTGACTTCCCGCTTCTCAGTACCCTTCATGCTCCCCCCCAATCATTTCCCGCCACGCCCCACGCAGGCCATCCCCCACTCGCCCGCCGAAGTCAAGCAGGTGCCGGTTATCCGCTACACCTTCCTGCTCATCGGCCTCACGCTGCTGGTCTACGTGCTGCGGGTGCTCGACAGCGTACTGCTGCCGCTGCTTTTTTCGGCGCTGCTCGCGGTGCTGCTGCTGCCGCTCGTGCGCAAGCTCGAAAGCTGGAAATGGCCGCGTATTCTAGCCATTATCGTGGCTTTGCTACTGGTAATTACAGCCTTGGGCGGACTGTTCTACCTTTTTGGTTCCCAGCTGATGGGGCTGCGCGACGAGTGGCCCGCCCTGCAAAAAAACGCCGTCAAATACTTCGACCAGCTGCAACAGTGGGCCAGCCACAAATTCGGCTACCAGCCACTTAGCAAAGACCAGCTTATCGACCAGTCCTTGAGCTCCCTCAAGGACTCCGCCGGCTCCTATCTGGGCACCACGCTCAACACCACGGCCGGCGTGCTGAGCACCGTCACGCTGGTGCCCATCTACATTTTCTGCTTTCTCTACTACCGCGACCACATGCGGCAGTTCCTGTTCCGCTTCGTGGCGCCCGACAAGCGCACCGGCGTGCTGCACACCATGGACAGCATCCAGACCGTGGTGCAGGCCTACATCTCGGGCTTGCTGACGGTTATCGTCATTGTGGCCATCCTCAACGGCATCGGTCTGCTGGTGCTGAACGTGAAATTCGCCATCTTCTTCGCCATTTTCGCCTCGGTGCTGGCCGTCATTCCCTACATCGGCATCATGGTAGGTGCCACCATCCCGGCCCTGATTACGCTGGTCGAAACCGGCTCGCCGGCCAAGGCCGCCGCCGTGGTGGGCGTGTTCGTGTTCGTGCAGTTCCTGGAAGGGAATTTCATTACGCCCATGATTACGGGCTCAAAGGTGAGTATCAACCCGATGGCCGCTATCATCGCCCTCATTCTGGGTGGCGAGCTGTGGGGCACGCCGGGCATGATTCTGAGCATTCCGCTGGTGGCGGTTATCAAGGTGATTTTTGATGCCAGCAAGGCCACCGAGCCCTGGGGATTTCTGCTCGGTGACGTAGCCGATGGAGAAGAAGTTCAGACGGATAAGACGGCGGCTGATGAGCCAGGAATGCTGGGCAAGCTCTGGCGCATGGTGCGACGGATGTAACGCAGTAGCGCGGACTTTGCAGTCCGCGAGTCCGAGCCGCTGAACGTTCTGACCCGCGGACTGCAAAGTGCGCGCTACTTATGCCTGCAACCTTCTCTCCTACTAAGTTTGTTAGCCCCTCTCCACGCCCCATCCAGCCCGCGCCCGATTTGTACGCCATCGTCGACATCGAAACCACTGGCGGCCAGCCCGCCCAGGACCGAATTACCGAAATAGCCATCTTCGTTCACGATGGCGAGAAAATCATCGACCAGTTTAGCAGCCTGGTGAATCCGGGCCGGCAGATTCCCGCCTTCATCACCCAGCTCACCGGCATCACCAACGACATGGTGAGCGACGCCCCCAAGTTTCACGAAGTGGCCCGCCGCATCGTGGAAATTACCGAAGGCTGCGTGTTCGTGGCTCACAACGTGCGGTTTGACTACTCTTTTCTGAAAAAGGAATTCGGCGACCTTGGTTATAACTACTCGCGCAAAACGCTCTGCACCGTGCGCCTCTCGCGCAGCCTCATTCCCGGCCAGCCCAGCTACAGCCTCGGCAAGCTGTGCAAAAACATCGGCATTCCGCTCGAAGGCCGGCACCGCGCCGCCGGCGACGCCCACGCCACTACCCTGCTGTTCGACAAGCTCTTAAAAATCACCCAGGACAGCGAAGACCTGCCGCACGGCCAGGATACCAGCCACACCCTGGCCCGTGTCGATGCCCTGGCTCCGGCCGGCAAAAAGCCCTCGCCCAAGCGCGTGGCCGCCGTGGCGGCCGCCATCAAAACGGCGCTGCTGCCGCCGCTGGTATCGCCGGAGCTGGTGGCCAGCCTGCCGCAGGCCACGGGCGTGTATTACTTTCATAATGAGGCCGGCGAGGTTATTTACGTTGGCAAGAGCATCAACATCTTCAAGCGCATTCAGCAGCACTTTGCCATTGATGTAAAATCACGCAAAAGCCTGGAATTCAAAAATTCCATCGCCGACATCACCTGGGAGCTCACCGGCTCGGAGCTAGTGGCGCTGCTCTACGAGTCGCACCTCATCAAGCACCTCAAGCCGGCCTACAACCGCGCCCAGCGACGCTCGGTGTTCCCGGCCGGCATCTACCTGCGCATCAACGAAGACGGCTACAAAGTGCTGGCTTACGGCCGCGCCGATGCCCGCAACCTCGAAATTCCCATCATTGCACTGGGCAATCAGTACAAGGCGCAAGGCTTTCTGTACCACAAGGTAGCGAAGTACAACCTCTGCCAGAAGCTCTGCGGCCTCTACAAAACCCAGGGGCCTTGCTTCGACTATCAGGTGCACCGCTGCCAGGGCGCCTGCGTGGGGCAGGAGCCGCCCGAAACCTATAATCTTCGCGTGGACGAGGCCATCGACAGCATTCGCTACGAGCACGAAAGCTTCGTCGTCATCGGCCCCGGCCGGACGGAGCAAGAGAAGACCATCGTGCTGGTCGAGAACGGCTACTACCGCGGCTTCGGCTACGTGGATGAGACGTTTACGGCCCGGCGCATCCAGGATTTCCGGGATGCCATCCAGCCTTATACCGACAACAAGGATACGCAGCAGATTATCCGGCAGTACCTGCGCACCAAGCGCAAGGGCGAGCGGGTGAAGGTGTTTGCGTGAGGCAACGGCAGGATTAGGGAGCGGCGGGGTTTTGTGTTCAACAAACGCCGGTTTGTATAGCCGGGCACCTCCAACCGAATCGGAGCTTTGCATCATCAATCACTGCTCTCTAACATGCAAACCTCCCCCTCCTTCCCCACCAGCTTCCACCTCGGCGGCGACCTGGAAATCAACCGCCTGGGCTTCGGCGCCATGCGCATCACCGGGCCAGCCATCTGGGGGCCGCCCGCCGACCGGCCCGCCATGCTGGCCCTGCTACGCCGCGCCGTGGAGCTGGGCGTCAATTTCATCGACACGGCCGATATGTATGGCCCCTTCACCTCCGAGGAGCTGATTGGCGAAGCCCTGCACCCCTACCCGGCCGGGGTGGTGGTGGGTACCAAGGGCGGCCTGGTGCGCTTCGGCCCCTGGGCTGATTTTCTGAACGATGCCACCCCGCAACACCTGCACGACGCCCTCGACAGCAGCCTACGGCGGCTGAAACTGGAGCGCATCGACCTCTACCAGCTACACCGCATCGACCCGCGTTTGCCGGCCGAAAAAAGCTTTGAGTTTCTGGCCGAAGCGCAGCGGCAGGGGCGCGTGCGGCACCTGGGCTTGTCGGAAGTGACGGTGGACGAAATCAAGCACGCCCAGCAGTTCTTCACGGTGACCTCGGTGCAAAACCGCTACAGTTTGTTTGAGCGCGAGGCCGAGCCGGTGCTGGACTACTGCCGCGAGCAGGGCATTGCGTTTATCCCGTGGTTTCCCATCGGCGGCGGCGAGCTAAAGCAGCAGGAAATCCTGCAGCGCGTGGCTGACCGGCACCAGGCTTCATTGCGGCAAATTGCCCTGAGCTGGCTGCTGCACCACGCACCCAATATCCTGCTGATTCCCGGCACGTCCAGCATCGTGCATCTGGAGGAAAACATGCGCGCCGCCGACCTGCGCCTGACGGCGGCGGATATGCGGGAGTTGGAGGCCGTTAGCCAATAAAGCGGTTTTGGCACCGGTCCGACGCCCCAGGCGCCGGACCGGCAACCGTGAACCTAGGCCATCCTCAACGGTTACAACACCCATGAAACAGACCGTAAAAGAATTCCAGCTGCTGGCCTCGGTATCGGATTTCACCCGGTTCTTCGGCTTTCCGGCTCCGGCGCACCCGCTGTTTACCGTCATCGACCTGAATGGCCACCAGCCGCCGCCCGAGTCGCAGCAGCCGGCCCTGCGGCAGCTGTATCTGGTGGCCCTCAAGCGCAACCTGAAAGGGCGGCTGCACTACGGCCACGGCAGCTACGATTTCAGTGAGGGCGTGTTGGCGTTTTATGCACCCGGCCAGCTTTGCGCCGGCGACCATTCGACTGATGCTTCTGACGTAACGGGCTGGCTGCTGGCCTTCCACCCCGACCTGCTGGCCCGCTACCCGCTGGGTCAGAAAATCAGCAGCTACAACTTCTTTTCCTACGAGGTAAACGAGGCCCTGCACCTCTCGGCCCAGGAGGAAGCGCAACTCACCGAGCTGGCCACCAGCCTGCGCCGCGAGAGTGAACAGCCCGTCGATGCCTTCAGCCAGGACGTGCTGGTGGCCCAGCTCGACCTGCTGCTGACCTACGCCAACCGCTTCTATCACCGCCAGTTCCAGACGCGCCGCACGGCCAGCCACGACCTGCTCACCCGGTTCGAGGCCGAGCTCACGGCCTATTTCACCGCGCCCGACAGCCGCCCGCTGCCTACCGTGCAGCACTTCGCCGATGCGCTGCACGTGTCGCCCGCCTACCTCAGCGACCTGCTGCGCACCTACACCGGCCAGAACACCCAGCAGCACATTCACCAGGCGCTGATTGAGCGAGCCAAGCATCTGCTGCTGAGCACTTCGCTGAGCATAAACGAAACGGCTTTCCGACTGGGATTTGAATATCCGCAGTATTTCAGTCGCTTGTTCAAGAACAAAACCGGGTTCACACCGGCCGAATTTCGGTTTTCGGTCCAGTAGCAGAACTGTCATGCTGAACGCAGTAAAGCCTGACAGTTCTGCTACTTCTTCCCCGCTACAATTTCCTCCACTACCAGCGGGTCGAGTAGCGTCGTGGTATCACCCAGGTTCTGCGTCTCTCCTTCGGCCACTTTCCGCAAAATGCGCCGCATGATTTTCCCCGAGCGCGTCTTCGGCAAGCCACTCACCAATTGAATTTTATCCGGCTTGGCGATACGACCGATGTGCGCCACCACGGCCTCCAGGATGGAGCTTTCGATGCGCTGACGGTCGATATCATTATCCGGCAGACCATTCTGGCAGATGACGTAAGCGTAAATGCCCTGGCCTTTCACGTCGTGCGGGTAGCCCACCACGGCGCTTTCCACCACCTCGGGGCTTTCGTTGATGGCACTTTCAATCTCGGCCGTACCGAAGCGGTGGCCGCTCACGTTGATGACGTCATCGACGCGGCCGATGATGCGGTACAGGCCCTGGGCGTCGCGCCGGGCGCCGTCGCCGGTGAAGTAGTACCCCGGGTAGGGCGCGAAGTAGGTTTGGCGGCAGCGCTCGTGGTCGCCCCAGGTGGTGCGGATGATGCCCGGCCAGCTGGCCTTGATGGCCAGGTAGCCTTCCTGGTCGTTGCCTTCCAGCTCCTTGCCTTCCTGCGACAGCAGCACGGGCTGCACGCCGGGCAGCGGCAGACCGGCACGGGCCGGCACGCTGGGCGTGATGCCCGCCAGGGCCGAAATCAGGATGCCGCCGGTTTCGGTTTGCCACCAGGTATCCACGATGGGGCAGCGTCCCTTGCCGACGTGCTGGTGGTACCAGTGCCAGGCTTCTTCGTTAATGGGCTCACCCACTGAGCCCAGCACGCGCAGACTGCTGAGCGAATAGGCTAATACGTGGTCCACGGAGTGCGCCATGAGCGAGCGGATGGCCGTGGGCGCGGTGTAGAAAATCGTGACGTGGTGCTTGTCAATCACCTCCCAGAACCGGCCGGGCGAAGGGTACGTGGGCACGCCCTCAAACATCAGCGAAGTGCTGCCGCTGAGCAGCGGGCCGTAGAGCAAATACGTGTGGCCCGTCACCCAGCCGATGTCGGCGGTGCACCAATACACGTCGTTTTCCTCCACCTGAAACACGTTCTGAAACGTAAAGCTGGCCCACACCATGTAGCCGGCCTGGGTGTGTACCACGCCTTTCGGCTTGCCGGTGCTGCCGCTGGTGTAGAGGATGAACAGTGGGTCTTCGGCCTGCATTTCGACGGCCGGGCAAGCTTTGGCCACGCCCTGCACCTCGTCGTGAAACCACACGTCGCGGCCATCCTGCATGTGTACGGGCCAGCTGGTGTGCTCCACCACCAGCACGCGGCGCACGCTGGGGCAGCTTTGCAGAGCCTCGTCCACCACGCTTTTCACCGGAATTTGCTTGGCGCCGCGATTCAGGCCGTCGGCCGTCACGATGAACCCGGCGCTGGCGTCCTGCACTCTATCCGCAATGGCGGAGGCGGAGAAGCCCGCGAATACTACCGAATGCACCGCCCCAATGCGGGCGCAGGCCAGCACCGTGACGGCCAACTGCGGAATCATGGGCATGTAGATGATGACGCGGTCGCCCTTCTGCACGCCGTTCTTCAGCAGCACGTTGGCCATCTGGCACACTTGCTCGTAGAGCTCGCGGTAGGTCAGGCGGGTGTGGCGCTCCTTGGGGTCGTTGGGCTCGAAGATGATGGCCAGC
>Ga0247804_10000612_pt1 | contig 16407 bp, 15 predicted proteins | sample UWRJL029104C1_FD_181142 | JGI IMG/M metagenome (GOLD analysis project Ga0247804, IMG submission 181142) | Plant litter microbial communities from Arlington Agricultural Research Station in Wisconsin, United States - UWRJ-L029-104C-1 | ecosystem: Environmental > Terrestrial > Plant litter >...
AGCGACATCCCCGGCACCCCGCCCGCCCCCAACGGCAACCTCGACCGCTGGGCCCAGCAGGGCGTGCTGCTGCTCAACGCTACGCTCACCGTGCGCTCGGGCGAGCCCGGCTCGCACCAGAAAAAGGGCTGGGAAGAATTCACCGACGCCGTTATCCGCAAGGTGTCCGAAGGTCGAGAGCACGTCGTGTTCATCCTCTGGGGGGCCTACGCGGGTAAGAAATCGGAGCTCATCGACGCCCGCAAGCACCTCATCCTGAAAGCTGTTCACCCCTCGCCGATGGCTGCCGACCGGGGCTTCTTCGGCAGCAAGCCCTTCAGCCAGACCAACGCCTGGCTCCAGCAGCAGGGGCTGACGCCCATCCAATGGTAGGCTAAAAAAATATCGGGGCTGCCGCAGTGTGCCTTAGGCTTGGTAAAAAAAAGAATCAGGGTCGCCGCAGTATGCGTTAGGCTTGGTAAAAAAAATACCAGGGCCGCCGCACACTGCGGCAGCCCTGGTATTTTTTTTACCAAGTGGACCGACGGGCTTAGTGAATGATGTTGAATAACCGGTTCCAGCGCACTTTATGAACGCCTTCGCCGAAGGGGTCCATTGAAAACCAGATGAGCACGGCCTTGCCCACGAGGTGGTCTTCGGGCACGAAGCCCCAGAAGCGCGAGTCCTCGGAGTTGTGGCGGTTGTCGCCCATCATGAAGTAGTAGTTCTGCTTGAAGGTGTAGCTGGTGAGCGGCTTACCGTTTTGCAGCACCGTGAAATCGTTGCCGTTGCGGATGTCGAAGGTGATGCTGTCGTGCAGCAGCTCGTAGCGCTTGATGACCTTGTAGTACAGGGCCGCATTCTGGGGCGTGAGCTGGATGGTTTCGCCCTCCTTGGGCAGGTGAATGGGGCCGTAGTTATCCTTGTTCCAGTGGCGCAGGCCAGCCAGGCTGGGGCGGAAGGCGCTGCTGGTGGTGGGGTGGTCGGGGTTGTCGGGGAACACGGCCAGGCCGCCGTCGTACTCCGGCTGGCCGGCCGGAATGGTTTCGGCCACCACGCCCTTCACGTAGGGCAGCTTCCTGAGCGCCTCGGCCGTGGCCGGGGTGCAGTCGATTTCGTAGCCGTAGCCCAGCGGCTCGTTGAGGTAGCGCGGGTTGGGTTGTAGCAGGGGCGAGCCGTCCACCAGGTTCTGGTATTCCACCACGCCGTGCTCACGGAAAAACTTCTTTACCTCGTCGTTGTCCTCCGTGGTTTGCACGTAGTAGCGGGTTTGCAGGCCGGGCGGGTTCTCGGCGGGCTGGCCGTTGATGTAGAGCTGCCGGTCTTTCACCTGCAGCTCGTCGCCGGCAATGGCCACGCAACGCTTGATGTAGTTGGTGCGCAGGTCGGCCGGGTACTGCAGCTCCCACGGCACATGGAAAACTACCACGTCGTTGCGCTTCACCTCCGAAAAGCCCGGCAGCCGCCACGTCGGCAGCTGAATGAGCTCGGAGTAGCTCTTGAAGCCGAAGATGGGCACCGTCTGGTGCGAGAGCGGCACCTGCAACGGCGTCTGCGGCGTGATGGGCCCGTAGTGCAGCTTGCTCACGAACAAATAGTCGCCCACCAGCAGCGAGTTTTCCATCGAGGGCGTGGGGATGGTATACGCCTCGAACGTGGCCCAGCGAATGAGCGTGGCCGCGATGATGGCGAAGAGCAGCGAATCGACCCACTCGCGGGTTTTCGTCTTGGGCGGGGGCGGCGGGGCGTTGGGGTCGCGGCGTTTGAAATCAAAAAGGGCCATAGAGGGAGCGCGGGTAAAAAAGGCGCTTAAGAATTCAGAAAAATCGAAATCGGCTGCAAGCTAAAGCCGCCGCCGCAAACGCTACAAACCAAGCAGGTCGTTCATACCAAACACGCCGGCCCGGCCCGGCAGCCACTCGGCCGCTAGCAGGGCGCCCTGCGCGAAGCCCGTGCGGCTGTGCGCCTCGTGCTTCAACTCCAGCGTATCGACGCCCGACGTGTAGCTAACGATGTGCGTGCCCACCACTTCGCCCTCGCGCTCCGACAGCACCGCCAGCTCCTGCGGGCTTTGGGCCGGGGCGTTGCGCCAAGTGGTTTTGCCCGAAAAGTGCCGCAGAATGCCCTCGGCCGCCGTGAGGGCCGTGCCGCTGGGCTGGTCCACCTTGTGGATGTGGTGAATTTCGCGCACACTCACGTCGTAGCCGCCAAACTGCTGCATTTTAGCCGCCAGGTACTCGTTGAAATGAAAAAACAGATTCACACCCACGCTATAATTGGAGGCGTAAAACAAGCTGCCGCCCAGCTCGGCCGTCAGCGCCTCCGCTTCCTCAAAATGATGCAGCCAGCCCGTGGAGCCGCACACCACCGGCAGCCCCTGCCGCAGGCAGGCCTGCACATTGGCAAAGGCCGAATCGGGGTGCGTAAACTCGATGGCCACGTCCACGGTGGCCGGCGTGAAGTCTGCGATGCGCGCCGAACCAGTGGCAGAATCAACGATGCCGGCAATATGGTGCCCGCGCTGGGTGGCCTGCGCCGCGATGGCCTGGCCCATTTTGCCGTAGCCGACGAGGAGAATGTTCATTTCTTTAAGCTGTTAGCTAATAGCTGCTAGCCGTTAGATTTTATTGATTAATTCTGCGAAGCTGCGAAAAAGCTAATAGCTAACAGCCATCAGCTAACAGCTCAAAAATTACTTTACTCGCAGCGAGAAAGTAAGCCCCGGCGCCGTGGGCCGCGACGTCTGGCCTGGAATGGGCAGTAGCGCCGGGTCCCAGCTCAGCGCCAGGTCGTCGCTCACGTCGAACTCGCGCAGGTGAGCGTCCACCACCGCGTCCAGAATCTGCATGCCATAGGCCAGGCCGATGTAGAGGTAAAACACGTCGCGGTAGCCGCGGTAGAACACGATACCGCTCTGCAGGGCTTCCAGGCTGGTTTCCTTGCTGGCCCGGGAGCCTAGTCGACTATCCTTAAGCGGAATGTCGCCGGCTGCTACCGCATTGAAAGCATTCTTATACTGCGTAAACCGCTGCTGATAAAACACCTCTCCGGCCACCACGCCGCCCAGCGCGCCATACACCAGCGGCAGTTTCCACAAGCGGCGGTTGTACACCTGGCCCGCGCCGGGCAGCACCGCAGCCAGTAGCGCCGCCTTGGCCGGGCGGGTGAGGCGCAGACCAAACAGCCGCTCGGTGCGTTTGGCCGAATCGGCGGCGACTCTGGCGCGCTTCTCTTCTTTCGTCAAGGGTGGGGGCAGGGCGCGGGGCCGCGCCGTATCGGCCACCTGCGTTCCGAATGGCTGCGTCGGGGTCAGCGGCGTCTGGGCCCGGGCCGGGGCCGTCAGCAGCCCCAGCAGCACTAGTAAGCCACTAAGTTTAGCAAATAGATTCAGCATCATAAGGCCGTTTAACGAAAAATAGGCTGGGTAAGTATGTTAAAAGTTGAGCGTTAAAAGTTAAAAGCCAGATGGTGCTGGAAACTTTAACTTTTAACGCTCAACTTTTAACTCCTGACTACTGGACCTGAACGTTAGGCCGAAGGTTGCAGAATGTGCAGAATGCGCTGCATATCCTCCACCGAATCAAAGGAAATCTTGATTTCACCGTTGCCCTTCGGCCCTGGCCGCACCTGCACTTTCGAGCCAAACCACTCGGCCAGGCTGCGCTCGGTGCGGCGGATTTCGGCCACCGGCACCACTGGCGGCGCCAGTTCGCGGGTGGTGTTGGTAACGCCATTTTCCGTGGTCGTGCGGCCGTAGCCGTTGCGCACGATATCCTCCACGCGGCGCACCGACATATCCTCGGCAATGATGCGGCGGAACAATTCCACCTGCTGCTTGGGGTCTTCGATGGTGATGAGGGCGCGCGCGTGACCCATGCTGATTTCGGTGTCGCGCAGGCCGATTTGGATATCGGGCGGCAGCTTCAGCAGGCGCAGGTAGTTGGTCACGGTCGAGCGGTTTTTGCCCACCCGCTCGCCCAGGTCTTCCTGGCGCAGGTTGCACTCGCTCAGCAGGCGCTGGTAGCTGAGGGCAATTTCGATGGCATTCAGGTTTTCGCGCTGAATGTTCTCAATCAGGGCCATTTCCAGCATCTGCTGGTCGTCGGCCTTACGGATGTAGGCCGGGATGTTCTCCAGGCCCGCCAGCTTGGAGGCCTGCAGGCGCCGCTCGCCCGAGATGAGCTGGTAGGCCTGCGGGCCCATCTGCCGCACCGTCACGGGCTGAATAATCCCCTGAATTTTAATGCTGTCGGCTAGCTCGGCCAGGGCTTCCTGGTCGAAGTGCGTGCGCGGCTGGTAAGGGTTGGCCTCAATCTGGTCCACCGGAATCAGGCCCACGGAGTTTACCGGGTGCGGCACCAGGCTGCCGCCGGTGTTCACCACGCGGTCGCCCTTCTTCTCGTAGCTGCCTTCAATCAGGGCGTTGAGGCCCCGGCCCAGGCCGCTTTTGCGTTTCACCGCCGCGGCCGCAGCCAGCGCCGCTTGCAATTTCTCTTCGTTCTTGTCTACAGGCATGGTCCGTCGGCTGGGCTAAAAGGTGCGGGGCAGCCGAAAGTCAAAATTACGGATTCTTGGGCGAAGGGCAAGCCGGAAACCTCAAGCTAATCCGTAAAACCGGCTGCTGAACGCGCTACGCCTGCAAATTATCCCGCAAACCAGTCACCTCAAGCACCTCCCACACGCCTACTCGCTGGCTGCCCTCCGCGAAATAGCCCCGCGTGCCCGGCCGGATGTGCGGCGCGTGAAATGCCCGGGCCTTCGCCGTAAATATGAACATATCAGCCAGGCCGACCATCGGAATAGGTTGCCCTTCGGGGAAATAATCACCGCCAGACGTCAGGATTTCCGGGTAAACCATCATGAAAGTGCTCGTCGAAATCGATTTGTCGTCGTAGCGAAAATCCCAACGAATGTGCTGGTAGGGTGGTGCCCAGCGCCCGCCTTCTTCCTGCGTGAACAGGCGGTAGGAAACCCGGAAATCAGGCTGTTGTCCAAGTCCAGAATCAGTAGCTTCCCGATAGGATGGCATAATTCAGACAGAGTGGTTGTTACTAGCGTAACGCAGGCGCGCGAGAATCTGCCCTTCGCTTAATTCGGGTAAATCCTGAATAATATCGGCAAACGACATCTTGTTACCCAGCCAGCCCAGCACATCCTCCATGGCTATGCGAGTGTCGATAAGGCAAGCCCGAACCAAATTTCGGGGTCAATGCCAATCAGAGAGCGGGCCGGCGAAGTGAGCATGGAATGACTGGTTTACGCCGCCTCGCCCTCGGCTGCTTCCTCGGGCCGCATCTCCACCGTGTTTTTCTCCACGATTTCGCGGGCCAGGTTGAGGTAGCTCAGCGAGCCTTTGCTCTCGGCATCGTGCAGGATGGCCGGGATGCCGAAGCTCGGCGACTCGCTCAGCTTCACGTTGCGCGGGATGATGGTATCGAAGGCCAGCTGCTGGAAGTGCATGCGCACTTCTTCCACCACCTGATTGCTCAGGCGCAGCCGCACGTCGTACATCGTCAGCAGGATACCCTCGATTTCCAGCTCCGTATTGAGGCGGCTCTGGATGATTTTGATGGTGTTGAGCAGCTTGCCGAGGCCTTCGAGGGCGAAGTACTCGCACTGCACCGGGATGATGACCGAGTGCGCCGCCGTGAGGGCATTCACGGTGATGAGGCCCAGCGAGGGCGAGCAGTCGATGATGATGAAATCGTACTGGTCGATGAGGGGGCGCAGCACCTCCTTCATCTTTTCCTCGCGGTTGGGCAGGTTTATCATTTCCACCTCGGCGCCCACCAGGTCGATGTGGGAGGGCATGAGGTCGAGGTGGGGTAATACGTTGGTGGGCAGGATAATATCCTGAGCATTGATGCCGTCCACCATGCTCTCATAGATGCTGTTCTGGATGTCCTTGGGGTCGTAGCCCACGCCCGAGGTGGCATTGGCCTGGGGGTCGGCGTCCACGAGCAAAGTCCGGTAGTCGAGCGCGGCCAGCGAAGCCGCGAGGTTAATAGCCGTGGTGGTTTTGCCGACGCCGCCTTTCTGATTAGCTACCGCGATAATTTTTCCCATGATTCTGTAGTAGTGCGTTGGTAGAGGTTCGTTGGGCGTTGGAGCTTGGTTATCAGCAGCTGAACAAGGTTGGAAGGTTCCGGGTTTTAATTCAACAACTGGCCTTAGGAGACTGACAACCGACAACGAGCAACTGCCAACTAAATAACATTTGCCGTAGCATTGTACGCACAAAGATACATTCTTTCCCTGTTCGCATGGCCCCTTTTTTGGCTCGTTGGGCCCGGTATTTTCCTAAGCAGTTGGCCCCGTTGGCGCTGCCGCTGGCCCTGGCCGCCTGCCACGACGCCGCCCGCCCGGCCGCCGACGAGCGCCACGTATTCCGCTACAACCAGCCCGAGGCCCTCACCTCGCTCGACCCCGCCTTTGCCCGCAACCAGGCCAATAGCTGGGCCGTGAGCCAGCTCTACAACGGCCTGCTGGAACTCGACTCGACCCTGACGCCCGCCCCGGCCCTGGCGCGCCGCTACCAGATTTCGCCCGATGGGCTGACGTACACTTTCGTGCTGCGCAAGGACGTGTTCTTCCACGAAAACAAGGAGGTATTTCAGCCGTCGGCTGACGATATTAAAGCCTTGGAAAATCAGGAGTTGAAAGACCATCCGGGCCGAAGTCGGGCTGACGTAGAAAAATATGGCACCGAGTCTTATCCGGTGGCTACACGACAGGTTGTTGCGCAGGATTTTGTGTACAGTTTCAAGCGCCTGCTCGACAAATCCACGGCCAGCCCCGGCGGCTGGATTTTTCGGGGTAAAGTGCTGGAAAATAAGGATGGCGAAATCAGCGACACTTGCTTTGTGGCCGTCAACGATTCTACGCTACGCATTCATCTGAAGGAGCCCTTCATTCCCTTTCTGGGCATTCTCACGATGCCCTACGCCTTCGTGGTGCCGCGGGAGGCGGTGGAGAACTACGGCAAGGACTTCCGGGAGCACCCGGTGGGCACCGGGCCGTTCCAGTTCAGGCTCTGGGACGAGGGCAACGTGCTGCTCTACCACCGCAACCCTAGCTATTGGCGGCGCGATGAGAAAAACCGTACGCTGCCGTATCTGGACGCGGTGGCCATCAGCTTTATCGTGGACCGCAAAACCGAGTTTCTTACCTTCCTACAGGGCAAGCTGGACTTCCTGTCGGGTATCCGCGAAGGCTCCCGCGACCTCGTGATGAACACCGACGGCACGATACGCGCCGATTTTCAGGGCCGCTTCGTGGTGCAGAAAGCGCCCTATCTGAACACGGAATATCTCGGCATTCAACTCGATTCGACCAACCTTAGCGGCGAGCAGGCCATTCAGGGGCGTGCCTTGCGCGACGTGCGGGTGCGGCAGGCGCTGCAATATGCTTTGAATAAGCCCGAACTGCTGGCTTACGTGCTCAACCACGTCGGCAAGCCGGGCACTTCGGGCTTTGTGCCGGATGCGCTGCCGTCGTTTTCCGAAAAGGAAGTGCCGGGTTATTCCTACCAGCCGCAGAAGGCGCGGCAGCTGCTGCGAGAAGCGGGCTACGGGCCGGGCCGGCCACTGCGCCTGCGCCTGAGCACGGTGGCCGAGCGCAAGGCCATCAGCGAGTATTTGCAGAAAAACTGGGCCGACGCGGGCATTCAGGTGCAGATTGATATTAACCAGTCGGCCACGCAACAGGAACTGGTGAGCGGTGGCCGGGCGGCGTTCTTCGCCGGTAGCTGGTTGGGGGATTATCCCGATGCTGAAAACTACCTTTCCCTGTTCTACAGCCCCAATTTCAGCCCCGCCGGGCCGGATAAAACCCACTTCAAAAGCACGGCCTACGATAAGCTGTATGACCAGGCGCGCCGCGAGGTGGACCTGGCCAAACGGACAGCTTTGTATCAGGCAATGGACCGGATTGTGGTGGCCGAAAGCCCGGTCATTCCGCTGTATTACGACCAGGTGGTGCGGCTGACGCAGAACAACGTGCGCGGGCTGAAAGCGAATCCGATGAATCAGCTGCTGCTGGAGCGGGTGCGGAAGGACTAATGGTCGCTTGCCAGCCCGGCCAGCGGGTCGAACTGCCCACGTAGGTAGTTGATGTAGCCCATCAACTCATCGGGGGCTTCTTCTTCCACCACCACCGTTTTCAGCTGGCCATCAGGCTGCTGCACGGCTACGATGGTGCTGGGAATGTCGGTGGTATAGTGCGAATACTTGTCCTTCAACTGGTCGAAGTGAATTTCCTTAGCCTGTCGCTGCATCTCGGCCACGGCGGCGGCCGAGAGGCGGAATTCCTTGTCGCCCGTCACGGGCACATCGCGGTAGCCGCTGTAAGCCACGCGGCCGTCGGCGAATACCTGAGCTTTATAGGCCGGGCAGCGGCCGAAGCAGGAGGTGCGCTCGAAGGTGAGGACCGGGGTGGCGGTTTTGGCCTCGGCGGCGGCTTTTTCGGCTTTTTTGGTATTGGCCTTTTGGGCGCAGGCAGGCGCGGTGAGGGCTAGCGTGACGGTGAGCAACGGATGCAGCAGGAGGCGCATGGGAGAGACGTTTTGGAAGGTGAAAGGTAGGGAGGAAAGCAAAAAAGAACGTCATGCTGAACGTAGTGAAGTATCTCGCCTGTGGTAGTAATCCTTTGTTCCAGGATTAGTTACGCGGTAGAGATGCTTCACTACGTTCAGCATGACGTTCTTTTACATTAACATCGTGCCGAAACTTGATTCGGCTTACTTTTTCTTCGCCTGGGTTTCTTTCTCCTGGGCCGCCTTCATCGCCTCGGCGATGCGGGCCTGGAAGCCGCCGGGCTTCTTGTCCTTGTTCTTCACCTTGTTGGCTTCGAGCTGGGCGCGGATTTTGGTTTCATCCACGAAGCTGCGGGTGAGGGCCTGCTGGGCGAAGGTGATGACGTTCGACACGAAGTAGTACCAGGTCAGGCCCGAGGCGAAGCTGTTGAGTACAAACAGGAAGATGATGGGCATCAGGTAGCTGTAGAACTTCATCGGGCCCTGCATGGCCGTGTTCATCTGGTTGCTCTGCCAGGTCATGACCAGCGTCGAGGCCGTCATGAGCAGCGTGAACAGCGAGACGTGGTCGCCGTACCACTTCACGTAGAAGGGTAGTTTGATGAACACGTCGTAGCTGCTCAAGTCCTTGGCCCAGAGGAACGACTGTTGCCGCAGCTCGATGGCGTTCGGGAAGAACTGGAACATGGCGAACAGAATCGGGATGGTAAGCAGCGTGGGTACGCAGCCACTCAAGGGGCTCACTCCGAATTCCTGGTACAGCTTCATGGTTTCCTGCTGCACCTTCACCTGGTCGTCGCCGTGCTTTTCCTTGAGCTGGTCGAGCTCCGGCTTCAGCACTTTCATGCGGGCCTGGCTTTCGTAGGTTTTGTAGGTGAGCGGCCAGGTAACCAGCTTGATGAGCAGCACCAGCAGGGCAATGATGATGCCGTAGGACGAGATGAAGCCCTCCAGCAAGTGGAACACCGGCAGCACCACGAAGCGGTTCATCCAGCGGAACAGGCCCCAGCCCAGGTACACGTTGCGGTCAAATTCGGGCGCCACTTCCTTCAAAAGGTTGAAGGAGTTGGGGCCGAAGAAGTAGCGGTAGTTGCCCCCGGCGGCGCTGGTTACGTCGGCCAGCGGCAGCTGCACCAGCGAGCCCATGCGCTTGATGTACTTGGCCGAGTCGGCCATATCGGCCGCCGCGTTCAGGGTGCCGCCGCTGAAGGGCTGGCTGTCGGCAATGAAGCCGGCTACGAAGAAGTCGTGCTTGTGAGCCACCCAGCGGGTGGGCTCGGTCAGGGTCGTGATTTCGGGGTTCTCGCTGGCTTCGGCCAGGGCGTCGTTTTTGCCGCTGGTGTAGCTGAAGTTGATGGTCGAGTGGTTGCGGTTTTGTTTGGCATCCTGCTCGGTCTGGCGCACCTGGTCGTTGAAGGTGAACGTGAGCGGCTCCTGAGCTACGCGGCCGGCGAGGCCGTTCAGTTTCAGGTTGTACTTCAGTTCGTAGCTGTCTTTGGGCAGGCTATAGGTTTGTACCACCTGGCCACCGGCCACGGGCGCCGTAAACGTCACCTGCGAGCCGTCCGCCAGTTCGCTGGCGCTGAAATTCAAGTCCGAAAACTTTACCGTCTTCCCATCAATGGTGCGGAAGCGGGTATCGAGCCGGGCGCTCTGGGCGTCGAGCAAGTCCAGCGGCTGGCCGAAAAAGGTCTTGTACTTATTCAGCCGCACGGCCGTGATGCGGCCGCCGCGGGTCGAGAAGTTAACCGTCAGGTTGGCGTTTTTCAACTGAATGTCGTCGCGTACCGGACCGGCGGCCGAGTCGAGTGAGACCTCAGCGGCAAAGCCGGGGGCAACGGCGGGAGCGGCAGGCGTTTTGGCGGCCTCGGTGGCGGCGGGTTGTTTGCCGGTGGCCTTGTCGTCCTTCTTCGGGCTGAAGAAGAACAAATACACGATGAGCAAGGCCGCAATTAGAAAAAGGCCGGTTGCTTGGTTTCTGTCCATTACTTGTTAGGGTTGCGAAAGGGCAAAGGTACGGTAGGAGCGGGGCTGCGCGGTAAAGATGTTTTTCCGTCCATGACGAATAAGCTGCCCGCTTATTTGATACCGAAGTGTAACTTTACTGCATCATGCGGTAGTCTCCCGCCGACCACGCTCCTTTTTTCGGCTTCGGCTGAAAAAGGCGAAGCCCGTGGTTGGCGCCACGGGCTTCGAAGTGGGTGATTCTTTCTCCCCATAAGTTCTAAGCCTAATGGAGAAAAAACCAAACGACGACGGTGATTACGTGGTAATCACCGTCAGGCTCCCGGTCAAGCTGCTATTGCAGCTAGGCCGTTGGTTATTGGTAGCAGCCAGCACTTACGTGTTGTTGCATCAATAACCTAAAGCCGGCAGGGCAGGTCTAACGGCCTGTCCTGCTTGAGGAGTTTAACTACTGCTTCTCAGCAGAAGTTGCACAAATATGCAACATTCTGCGCAAAGGGCTTAGCCTTTCCGGTGCTGAATGGCCGCCCGCACAAACCGCGAAAACAGCGGGTGCGGCGTCTCCACGGTGCTCTTGAGCTCGGGGTGAAACTGCCCGGCCACGAACCACGGGTGATTTGGCAGCTCAATCACTTCCACCAGCCCGGTATCAGGGTTGGTGCCGGAGGCCACGAGGCCAGCGGCCTCGAACTGCTCCAGGTACTGGTTGTTGAACTCGTAGCGGTGGCGGTGGCGCTCGCTGATGTGGTTACGGCCGTAGGCCTTGGCGGCGCGCGAGCCGCGCTTGAGGTCGCAGGCGTAGGCGCCGAGGCGCATGGTGCCGCCCTTCAGGGTCACGTCTTTCTGCTCCTCCATCATGGCCACTACGGGGTTGGGCGTCAGGGCATCCATCTCGGTCGAGTTGGCGTCCTGCAAAGCCAGTACGTGGCGGGCAAACTCCACCACGGCCACCTGCATGCCCAGGCAGATGCCGAAGAAGGGAATGTTGTTTTCCCGGACGTAGCGTACGGCGTTGATTTTGCCCTCGAAGCCGCGCTCGCCGAAGCCGGGGGCCACCAGCACACCATCGACGCCGTGGAGCAGCTCGGCCACGTTGTCGGCGGTAATGTGCTCGCTCTGAATGCTGCGAACCGTCACTTTGCACTCGTTGGCGGCGCCGGCGTGTACGAAGGCTTCGTTGATGGACTTGTAAGCGTCGGGCAGCTCCACATATTTGCCGACCAGGGCAATGGTCACTTCCTCCGTCGGGTTTTTGAGCTTGCCGAGGAAGTCTTTCCAGGCTTCGAGGTCGGGGTTGGTGGCGCCGCCGGTTAGTTTCAGGCGCTTGATAACCCGCTCATCCAAACCCTCTTTGCGCATGAGCAGCGGCACCGAGTAGATGCTGTCGGCGTCGAGGCTTTCGATGACGGAATTGATTTTGACGTTGCAGAACAGCGCGATTTTGCGGCGCATCTCCATCGGGATGGAGTGCTCGGAGCGGCACACCAGGATGTCGGGCTGCAGGCCGGCCTCGCGCAAATCTCTAACGGAGTGTTGCGTGGGTTTGGTTTTGAGCTCACCGGCGGCTTTCAGGTAGGGCAGCAGGGTGAGATGAATCACCAGCGAATCCGAGTCGGCCAACTCCCAGCGGAGCTGGCGCACGGCCTCCACGAAAGGCAGGCTCTCAATGTCGCCAATGCAGCCGCCGATTTCGGTGATGACGACGTCGAACTGGCCATTCTGGCCCAGCAGCAGCATGCGGCGCTTGATTTCGTCGGTGATGTGCGGGACCACCTGTACCGTTTTGCCGAGGAAGGCGCCCTCGCGCTCGCGGCGGATGACGGTGTCGTAGATGCGGCCCGTGGTGACGTTGTTGGCCTGCGAGGTGGGCGTGTTCAGAAACCGCTCGTAGTGGCCCAGGTCGAGGTCGGTTTCGGCCCCGTCGTCAGTGACATAGCACTCGCCGTGCTCGTAGGGGTTGAGCGTGCCGGGGTCGATGTTGATGTAGGGGTCGAACTTCTGGATGGTGACCCGGAAACCTCTGGCCTGCAAAAGCTTGGCCAGCGAGGCGGAAATGATTCCTTTACCGAGTGAAGAAGTGACGCCGCCGGTAACGAAGATATACTTCGCCGCCGACGCGCTGGGGGAGGGGTTGGAGCGTTCGGGCATGACGGGGGTCAAAAGTACGGCATCTGGAATTGGAATGGGGAAAAAGTTGCCGAAAGGGCGAAACTCCCCTCCTTGGCAAGGAGGGGATGTTCAGCCGCAGGCTGAACGGGGGTGGTTCGCCCGGTCGCGCCGTTAGGTGCCGGTTAGGTTGGTAAATATTTCCGGGTGGCCGTTCTTTGCCGGGCCAAGCTGCGCAGTGCCGGATTTTTCATTCTTTGCCGCTCCTTTACTCCCTAACGGCGCGGACGGGCGAACCACCCCCGTTCAGCCTGCGGCTGAACATCCCCTCCTTGCCAAGGAGGGGAGCTTGTCGTTCTATTCCACTCCCCATGCTCCACGAAAGTCTCCTGCTCATCATCGTCCTCCTCTTCGCCGTGCTACTGCTGGTGATGCTGGCGCAGAAGCTGCGCGTTTCCTACCCTATCTTCCTGGTGCTGGGGGGGCTGGCGCTGGGCTTCATTCCCAAGCAGGCGCCGCTGTTTATCGACCCCAACCTGATATTCCTGATTTTTCTGCCGCCGCTGCTGTATGAGGCGGCGTGGTACACCTCGTGGCACGAGTTCTGGAAGTGGAAGCGGGCCATTGGGCTGCTGGCGTTTGGGCTGGTTTTTTTTACTTCTACTATCGTGGCGTATGTCTCGAAGGCCTTGATTCCGGGGTTTACGCTGGGGCTGGGGTTTCTGCTGGGGGGCATCATCTCGCCGCCCGATGCGGTGGCGGCCACCTCGGTGCTGAAGGGCATTCGGGTGCCCAAGCGGATTACAGCTATTCTGGAGGGGGAGAGTCTGATTAACGACGCTTCGTCGCTGATTGTGTTTCGATTTGCGCTGGCCGCCGTGCTCTCGGGCAGCTTTGTGTGGCAGCAGGCGGCCACCAGCTTTTTGCTGGCCAGCGGCATGGGCATTGTGATTGGGGTGGCCATTGGGTTTGGGTTTTATCTTATTCATAAGCACATGCCCACCACGCCCAGCATCAACACGGCGCTGACGCTGATGGCGCCATACGTGATGTACCTCGTGGCCGAGGAATTCCACTTTTCGGGGGTGCTGGCGGTGGTGAGCGGGGGCTTGTTTATGTCGTACCACTCGCACCAGGTGTTCGATGCCAATACCCGCATTCAGTCGAACAGCGTGTGGGCCAGCATCGGGTTTATTTTTAACGGGCTGGTGTTTATTCTCATCGGGCTGCAGCTGCCGCAGGCGGTGGCAGGGCTGCGGGGGCACTACTCGCTGACGGAGGCCATCACCTACGGGCTTATCATCAGTGGGCTGGTCATTGCCATCCGGCTGCTGTGGATGTACCCGGCTACCTTCCTGCCACGCTGGTGGAGCTACAACGTGCGCGCCACCGAGCGCAACCCCGGCTGGCAGGGGCCGCTGGTGATTGGCTGGGCCGGCATGCGCGGGGTGGTGTCGCTGGCCTCGGCGCTGTCGGTGCCGCTGCTGCTCGACAACGGCCAGCCCTTCCCGATGCGCAGCATCATTCTCTTCATCACCTTCATCGTGATTCTCGTCACGCTGGTGTTTCAGGGGCTCACGCTGCCCTGGCTGATTCGCTTCACCCGGGTGGGCGAAAACGACGATGCCACCCCGCTGGCTGAGCAGGAGGCCGGCATCCGGCTGCATCTGCGCAAGGCCGCCGTGGCCCACCTGCAGCAGCAGTACCCGGCCGACATGCAGCGCAACGAGCTGGTGGCCCGCCTGCACCAGCGCATGAGCACCGAGGTGGAGCTCACCACCCGCACCCTCGACAACATCGAGGAAAGCGACTCGCAGCGCGAGGCCCTGCGCCGCTACCACGAGGTGCTGCTCGACGTGCTGGGCGTGCAGCGCGAGGAGCTGCAGGGCCTGCGCCGCCGCAACCAGTTCGAGGACGAGGTGCTGCGCCAGCAGGAAGCCCAGCTCGACCTCGACGAGGCCAAGGTGCGGCACATTGAGCACTAGCGCCGAACGGGAAAGCCCGCGCTACGTACACCGCCCCCAAAACCGCACCAACGGCCATCGGGGCCGGCTGGTGGCGGGGTTTTCCTTCTCCCCCCTTCGCTGTTTGCCCTATGAGCACTTACTACCAACCTTCGCACAAAATGCCCCTGGGCGGCGTGCTCCTCACGCTGCTGGGTGGCCTGGTGGCGGCCGCCGTGCTGGCCGTGGTCTACATCTACGCCGTGTGGTACATCCCCATTGTGTATGCCAACTTCCTGCTCTGCGCGGGCTTTGGGCTGGGGCTGGGCCTGGTGCTGGCCCTGCTGGGGCGGCGCGGCAAGCTGCGCAGCCCGCGCGGCATGGCCGCCCTGGCCGTAGTGGTGGGACTGGTGGCCCTGTACCTGCAATGGGGCGTGTGGCTGATGCTGCTCTTCAACTCCGAAACCACCGGCACCGGTGCCGATGCCGATACCACCACGGCCTTCAGCCTGCCGCTGCTGCTCGATATTCTGAGCCAACCCGGCGCCATGTGGGCCGCCATGCTCGACGTCAACAAAACCGGCACCTGGTCGCTGAAGGGCTCGACGCCTTCGGGCCTATTCCTGGGGCTGATTTGGGTGGTCGAGGCCCTGATTATTCTGGTAGCAACGTACCTCGTGGCCACTTCGCGGGCCGATGAGCCCTTCTCGGAGCTGGCCGACGAATGGGCCGACGAGGAAACCCTGGCCCACCCCATCGGATACGCCCACGATGCCGCCGCCACCCGCACCGCCCTCGAAGCCGGCCGCTTCGACGAGGCCCTGACGCCCCACCGGGAGGCCACCGACCTGGGCCAGTTTGCCCACCTCAAGCTGCACTGCTCCCCCAACGACCCCACCTGCGCCTACCTCAGCTACGAGAACGTGACCAAAAGCCTCGACAAAAAAGGCAAGCCCGAGCAGAAAACCGAGGCCGTGGTGCAGTACTTGGCCGTGTCGCCGGCCGTGGTGCAGGCCCTCAAGGCCCGCTTCGGCACGGCGCCCGGGGTGGGGCCGCAGCCGACAGGAATAGCCTGACTCAGCCGGGCTCCGAATAAAAAAACGCCCCCGGCCACTGGCCGAGAGCGTTTTTGCTGCTACCACCACGGGGCGGCTAGGCCGCCAGCGTGGCCCGGTGGGCCTTTACGGCGGCCTGGGCTGAGGTGAGCACCTGCACCTGCGCGGCCACCTGGGCGGCATCGACATCGGCCAGGAAGGCGGTGGCCCCGGTGCGGGCCTGACCGCGCTCGGTCAGGTTGTCCCGGCGGTCGTTGGCGCGGCGCAGCTTGCTGCTGGTGCTGCGCTGCTGGGCGGCCGAGAGGCCGGGCGTGGCCAGCATGGCTTCGAGGCCAGCAATTTCGGCGCTGACGCCGGCCAGCTGGGCCGAAACCGTGGTGCTGCTCCGGTCGGCCTGGCGGTCGGCAAAGCTGATGTTGCTGTCGCGCTGCTGGTAGGTGTCCAGCTCGGCGGCGAGCGATTCGGAGGCCTCGTCGCACTCGGCGTGCGTGGTGAGGAGGGAGAGGTTAAGTGCCATAAAAATGAGGCGTAAAAGGGTTAAAAAATGTACGCCTCAAAAGTATTGGTGCTTTTAGGGGCCCGAAAACCGGCCTTGGTAGTCACGGTAAAAATTGCCGTGACTAGCTCCCGTTTTACCCGTGAGTGCCAACGGCCAGCAGGGCCGCGAGGGCGGTGGCTTCGACTTCGAGGGCTTCAGCTTGCAGGCGCAGCAGGTGGTATTGGGTTACATCGGCGGGCGAAAGCCCCCCGGCGCGTCGCGCCAGCCACTGCCGCGTGCGTTGCATCTGTTGTGCTTCCGGTGGGTTCGGTGTAGCTTCTTCGGGCG
>Ga0247804_10000613_pt1 | contig 16399 bp, 17 predicted proteins | sample UWRJL029104C1_FD_181142 | JGI IMG/M metagenome (GOLD analysis project Ga0247804, IMG submission 181142) | Plant litter microbial communities from Arlington Agricultural Research Station in Wisconsin, United States - UWRJ-L029-104C-1 | ecosystem: Environmental > Terrestrial > Plant litter >...
TTTCGTTTTCCACCTAATACTATTGTACAACTTTATTTACATAAACAAAAATTTGTTGTATTACGCTTATAGTTATATCTTGATGAGTACTAGGGCTAATTTTAGTAATTTTACTGATATACTATGGAATAGTTATGAAAGAATCTTTCGAAAAAGCCAAAGTATACGTCAGTGACCACAAAAAAGAATTTATTACTGGAGGATCGGTTGCTGCAGTGATCGTTGTGATCATTTTCCTTTTGGCTCTATATTCATTTAATACTCGCCAGCCTAAGATCGTCTATGAACCTGCAAATGCCTGCGATCTATTAACAATGAATGAAGCAAAAACATTATTAGGCGATGCGACAATCAACGGTGTTAATTCAACACCTGTACAGCAAGGAAGCCTCACGGTCAGTAAGTGTAGTTATTCAGATGGTCTTATTGATACAGCCAACGCAAAGGTTGCCGCGATTGTTGTTCGATCAGGAATCAATGATGCAGGAATAGAATTGAATAAAGCCCAGTTCCTTGCTGGAAAACCTTCAGCTGGTGTTGAAGCGGTGAGTGGTGTAGGTGACGATGCTTACTTTAATACAGGTCTTGGTCAGCTCAATGTTCTAAAGGGGAGTACCTGGATTTTGATAAGTTATGGTGCTGGCGCAGCGCCACAGACGAATACACTCGAAGATACCGTTACGCTGTCAAAGCTTGTTCTTAACGCCCAATAATTGGCATTTCGTGAATAAAACTGTGCTCTTCTGCTACTTGTAGCATTGCTCGGGCGGCTTCCTGGCGGCTAACAAATGGAAGTGTTGGTCCGTGTGGACGAAGGACGAATGGGCGGTTATTTTCAAATTGTAGTTTTAAGACACGGATTACTGTCCAGTCGAGTGTAGTCTTTTCTAATACTTTTACGTGATTTCGTCCGTCAGTCACGCGTGGTTTATCCATAATTTCTACACCGAGATTGAGGAATCGATCAGTAAGAGTGATCTGATCACCTGGACGGCGAACACCGGTGCCAGTAAGTGTAATGAATCTTTTCATACCTAATTCTTTCATAGCCTTGGCAATAGTTTTTGTTGCCTGAGTCTGCACATCAGCTGGTGAGTGGGGGACGTGACCAATGCAACTAAAGATGACATCTTGATTTTTAATCAGTGCTTTGACTTCGTAATAATTCGTTGCATCGCACGGAATTGCAGTCAAATGCGCAGTGTCTTTAAAGTGAGAAATACCCCGTGTTCCTGCACGAACCGTATGACCTGCAGCAAGAGCAGCTTTTACAAGTTCATTTCCGAGGCGACCATTTGCAGCGATAATGGCAATATTCATAGTCTTAGTATAGTAGATTGTAGGGGAGAATGGTAACCCTCTGCTATAATATGTCGGTAATGGCGCGTTGGCGGAGCAGTTACGCAGCGGTCTGCAAAACCGCGTAGACGGGTGCGACTCCCGTACGTGCCTCCATATTTATATATACATACTAATTTTTTGCGCGGATGATGGAATTGGTAGACATGAGAGACTTAAAATCTCTTGGCCGCAAGGCCGTGCGGGTTCAATTCCCGCTCTGCGCACCAAGCATTATAAAACTCGGTTTTTGACCGAGTTTTTGTTATACTATAGGCAGTAATTAAAAAAAGGGAAAATAATGATAGCTATTTGGATTATCGTCGCAGTCGTCGTCCTGATCGCCCTATTCACATGGGCAACATATAACAGTCTTGTGACACTTCGTGTTCGCGTTGATGAAGCATGGAGCGATATTAACGTACAGCTCAAGCGTCGTTTGGATCTGATTCCAAACCTTATTGAAACTGTAAAGGGATACGCAAAGCACGAAAGTGGTGTATTTACTGCTGTAACTGAAGCCCGCGCAAACGTCCTGAATGCACAGGGTGTAAAAGAAACTGCAGCGGCTGACAACCAATTCGAAGGTGCACTTAAGAGCCTCTTCGCTGTATCTGAAGCATACCCAGATCTAAAGGCAAATACTAACTTCCAGGAACTTCAGGCTGAACTTGTAGACACAGAAGATAAAATTTCTGCATCACGACGTTTCTATAACGCTGGTGTTCGTGACTTTAATACTCGTATTCAAACATTCCCAAGTAACGCTGTGGCTGCAATCTTCCGCTTTGTTATTCGTGAATTCTTCGATGTTGAAGAAACTGAACGTGCAGCTGCAAACAAGCCAACCGAAGTAAAATTCTAATCCTCGTTTAACGACATTGTATCGTTAAGATGATGGGCTGGCTCCTACTCGGGCAAATTCCTCTTATGTTAGAGGATTTTGCTCGTGGTGGGGGTGGTGGCTCTGGGGGAGGCGGTTCCGGTGGCTCTGGTGGCGGTGGCAGTATCCTAGTACTGATCGGCCTCATTGGCTACTTTCCTATGTATTTCTTAGGAAGCCAACTCCGTAAACATTTCTATAAAGACTATTGGGTGGCGGCAAAAATTATCGGATGGGTAATCGCTGGCATCCTTGCACTTATTTGTTTCGGGCTTATGTTTGTTGAAAAATCTTTCCTGCTTGGGTTTTATGTCAATATTCCTATAGGTATCGGTGTGATCGTTGGTATGGCAACAGGCTTAAGCGCTGTGGCAGGTAAGATTAATCGTAATCATAAGATTAAGAAAGCAGTTGCCACGTATGCCGCAAAGGATACTGTTTGGGATGAAAAAAATATCCTTAAATTTATAGAAGGTATTTTCTACAAATTCCAGCTTGATTGGTCTCAATTCGATGCTACTTCAATGCAAAAATATATGTCGACGAATTATTACAATCACACGAACCTTATGTTGTATGCCTTAAAGGGTGCGCATCGTGTGAATAAAGTACTCAACCCACAACTTATTTCATATCACCTTGCGACAGCACATGACTCTGATAATAATGACGAAGATATGTTTGAAGTCGCTATCACAGCTGTTGCTGATGACCAGTTGTTCGATGATCGTACAAACACACTATTATTTAAAGACAAGAACGCCTTCACTGAATATTGGCGATTCATTCGAAAAGACAACAATTGGTTATTTGATGGGATTCGACAGCAAACTCAAACTGTCTCTCCATTGAATAATCCAATCGCACAATTTGCACAGCAAAATAATTTGTTCTTTTCACCAGATTGGGGCTGGCTCTTATTGCCTTCGGATGGATATCTTTTTAATAACGGAAAGTTTGGTATTTCAGATATAAACAACCATACGATCGGAGTGGTGAATACCGTCCTCACACAGCTATATACCTACACACCAGTGCCGGTAGGTGGAAATGATCAGTATTTAGTGGTGCAGACGAATGTGCCGAAATCGTATGGTCGTATTCTTGTGCGGCGTCGTTCTAAATTTATTAATTGGCCAGTAAAAGGTCTGACGCAGGTGAAAATGGAGTGGGGCGAATTTAATGATACTTACGATGTCTTTGCGAGCGACCTAGAAAAGGTGACAAGCTTTGAGCTATTAAATCCAGCATTTATGGCGCAACTTCGTGATTTGCCATTCGAAGTAAATATTGAAGTTGTCGACAACGTTGTATATCTGTTTACCAAAGCAAATACAGATGTCAGCATCTATGCCTCACTGTACGAAATTTTACTAAAAGCGCACAAAGAAATGAAGCTCTAATCTGCTATAATTAGAGGTAATTATGTATAGTGCAATTGCCGCAAATAAAAGAAATACTTTGTTTATTATGGCCGTGTTCGTCGCCATTATTAGTGCGCTTGGGTACGTCGCAAGTCTTTATTTTGGTGATACTTCTGTAACATTCTGGGTTATTGGAGGTGCGGCGATATATGCACTTATTCAGTACTTCCTTGCAAGTAAGCTCGCGATTGCCATGAGTGGAGCGCAGGAAATACAAAAGAAAGACAATCCACGTCTTTATCGTATCGTCGAAAATCTTTCGATTACCCTCGGCATCCCAACTCCAAAGGTGTACCTTATTCAGGATGCTGCGCCGAATGCTTTTGCTACGGGCCGAGACCCAAAGCATGCAGTTGTTGCAGCAACTACAGGAATCCTTGAGATCATGGACGATAGAGAACTTGAGGCTGTTATGGCCCACGAAATGGGACATATCCAAAACTACGACATCCGCGTCAGTATGATTGCATTTGGGCTGGTAAGTGCGATTGGTATTCTTGCGGACATTGTCCTACGTATGTTCTTCTTTGGTGACCGCCGTGACAGCAATGTGAACCCAGTTGTACTTATTCTTGGGTTAGTTATCGTCATCCTCGCACCGATCATTGCTGCGATCGTGCAACTGGCAATTAGTCGCCAACGTGAATACTTGGCCGATGCAACAAGCGTGGTAACAACTCATGATTCCGATGGAATGGTTGCTGCGCTGCAAAAACTCGAGACATACGGTCGTCCTATGCAAAAGCAAAATACTTCTGCAGCACATATGTTTTTGAATAACCCATTAAAGCCTGGAATTTTTTCACGACTATTTAGTACACACCCGCCTATTGCCGAACGTATAAAAAGGCTTCGATCAAATGCCGCGCACTTCTAAAAAGAAGCCTCTAACTCGCACACAGCGAGCGATTCAATATGTAAAAAAACCTTTCCTTGCAATTCGTGCACGTGCGGAAGCCTTTAAAGCACGACGACCTCATCGTAGCTTTCGGGTAACTCGACGACGTGATTATGCTCGCTCATTGCAACTACCTGGGTATATAGCTTTTTCAAAACATGTAAACAAAACACTATGGCAACATAAAAAAGTATTTCTTTGGTTGGTCGCTGCCTATGCCGTTCTAACGACAATTTTCGTAGGTATTGGGTCACAAGAAACATATACGACACTCACTTCGACGTTACAAGAAACTGGATCAGAGATATTCGAGGGGAATATTGGTCAGCTTGGACAAGCGGCGCTTTTGTTTGTGACTATCGGGTCATCTGGGTTGACTGCGACTCCAACCGAAGTGCAGCAAGTATATATCGTTTTCCTTGGTTTATTAGTCTGGCTTACGACTGTATGGTTGCTTCGTAATTTGCTTGCAGGGCACAAGGTAAAGATGCGTGATGGATTATATAGTGCGGGATCACCAATTATCCCAACAATGCTCGTGACATTGGTACTGATCGTGCAGCTCATTCCTGCTGGACTTGCAGTCGTCGCATATGCAGCCGCGAACGCTAGCGGACTCCTTGCAGGTGGCGTATCGGCGATGTTGTTTTGGATTGCAGCACTACTATTGGTAGTTATGTCGCTGTACTGGATTACGAGTACGTTCTTCGCGCTTATTATCGTGACGCTTCCAGGAATGTATCCAATGAAAGCACTAAAGACTGCAGGGGATATGGTGATTGGGCGTCGTCTGCGAATCCTGCTTCGTATTCTATGGATGCTGCTAGGTGTGATTATTACAGGAGCGCTTGTGCTCATTCCTATCATTCTCATTAGTACCGGTCTCACAAACCTTTGGCCTTGGTTTGCAAATGTTCCTTTTGTGCCGACTGTTTTAATGTTGTTTAGTGTTACTGCCTTCATTTGGTCGGCGAGTTATATATATTTGTTATATAGAAGGGTAGTTGATGATGACGCAAAACCAGCCTAATGAAGCTCGCGCAAAGGAATTAAGAGAAATACTTTCGAAGTATAGCTACGAGTATCATGTTTTAGATACACCTTCTGTGAATGATGCGGTTTACGACAGTTTATTTGGTGAGTTGAAAAAAATCGAGGCGGAACAGCCCAAGCTTATTACATCTGATAGTCCGACCCAACGTGTCGGCAACGAGTTATTAGGCGGCTTTAAAAAGGTCACACATAGTTCGCGTATGCTGAGTTTGAACGATGTGTTCGATCGTGCTGATGTTGAAGCCTGGGTCGTACGAATGGACAAATTACTGCCTGGTAGTAAACATGAATTTTTTGCTGATATAAAAATGGATGGATTAGCCTGTGCGCTTATCTACGAAGATGGTCTGCTTGTTCAGGCTGTTACGCGTGGGGATAGTTTTATCGGTGAAGATGTGACCGCGAATGTGCGGACGATTAATAACGTTCCGCTTCGTCTAAGGGACGCTGATGGCTACGCAAAATTCCTTACAGGACGCACAGAGGTTCGTGGTGAAATTGTAATGCTGAAAAAAGACTTCGTTGCTTTGAATGAAAGGCGACGCACAGCAGGTGAGTCTGAATTTGCGAACCCTCGCAATCTTGCGGCTGGGACAATTCGGCAACTTGATCCTAAACTTGTTGCCGCGCGGCCATTGTCGTTTCGTGCGTATGATTTATTACGGGAAAATCCTGCTGATGTGCCGACCAATATGTATGCCTATGAAGCACTAAGCGCTTTAGGAATTAGTCGAAATAAAGAAGCCTCTACATTTATGAATCTTGACGGCGTTATGGCATTTATTGACGAGTGGAGTGACAAGCGACTTGATCTGCCGTTTAATACCGACGGGCTTGTTGTGAAGTTAAATGATCGTGCGCAGTTTGCAAAACTTGGTGTCGTGGGTAAGCAGCCGCGCGGTGCGGTTGCCTATAAATACGCGGCTGAACAAGCAACGACAATCGTTAAAGATATTGTGATTAGTATTGGACGAACTGGTGCAGCAACACCTGTTGCGGTATTCGACCCAGTCGTCGTTGCAGGAACGACTGTGCAACACGCCAGTTTGCATAACGCCGATGAGATCGCACGCCTTGATGTGCGGATTGGTGATACGGCAATTATTTTTAAAGCTGGTGATATTATTCCAAAGCTTGAAAGTATTGTCTTAGAGCTCCGTCCAAAAAACGCTCAGCCTTTTAGTTTTACAGAAGCCCTAAAACACCAATATCCAGAACTTTCATTTGTTCGTCCAGAAGGTGAAGTTGCGTATCGAGTTGAAGGTGCGACAGGTGCACTTTTGCTGACTAAAGCGGTCGAGCATTTTGCGTCTAAGGGCGCGCTGGACATCGATACCTTAGGTGAAAAGAATGTTGTTGCGCTGGTAAGTGCAGGACTCGTAAAAGACCTTGCAGACATCTATACAATTACAAAAAACCAGCTACTTGAGATCGATCGATTTGCTGATATCTCTGCAGGAAAACTTGTTGATGCGATTGCCGACAAGCGGACACCTTTGTTGGAACGATTCGTATATGGATTAGGTATTCGGCATGTTGGAACCCAGACCGCGATTGATTTAGTGAGTGCATTTGGGTCACTTGAGGCGCTACAGAACGCAACTATTGACCAACTGAAGGATATCGACGGTATTGGTGAAGTTGTAGCCGAGAGTGTCGCCGCTTGGTTTGCTGATCCGGATAACGAAGCCCTCTTAGATAAATTCAATGAACTCGGTGTAAAGCCGGTCTTCGAAAAGAAAACAGGCAAGTTTAGTGGGCAGAATTTTGTTGTGACGGGGACTCTCGAATCAATGTCACGTGATGATGTTGCGGAAAAAATTCGAGCCCTAGGTGGAGCTTTTCAATCAGCTGTTGCAAAGGATACGACCTATCTTGTCGCCGGCGGTAAAGTAGGTGAAAGCAAGCTAAAAAAAGCCACTGCGTATGGTACAAAGATTTTGAACGAGCAAGAATTCTTAAAATTATTGGAGAAATAACGTGCCAAGTTTTTACTTTAAAAAATTAGTACGTGACCAAGTATTGCAACGATGCCTTGATGATCCAAAAGTCAAAACACTATATAGAACTCTAGACACTATCGAATTCAAAAAAGAATTAATCGCAAAAATCCATGAAGAGACCAATGAGGTTCCGGTGCTTGCGGACAAAGACGATGAAGTATTGTCAGAGATTGCTGATGTTCAGGCGGTTATTGATGCCCTGATTGAAAGCTATGGCTATACAAAAGATGAAGTGGTAGCAGCGCAAGCAAAGAAAGAATCTAAAAATGGCGCTTTCGATGCACGTGCCTACATTGAAAAAGTAGACCTCGACGACGATAGCGAATGGGTGGACTATTTTCGCAAATATCCAGAAAAGTACGAGGAGATTGTATGACAGAATTTGAAGTTCCCCTTATTGAAGCCGGAATTTATGAACACTACAAAGGTAAACGCTACGAAGTAATTGGTGTAGGACTTGATTCGGAAACGACCAAACCAGTTGTTGTGTATGTACCGCTGTACGAATCAAATGTTCCGTTTTGGGTGCGTTCGTATGAAATGTTTTTAGAGTTTGTAGAAGTTGATGGGACGAAGGTACGACGATTCGAGAAGATACATGCCTAAGCATCCAATTTTTATTACCGGCAATCAAAACAAGGCAGATTACCTTGAGCGTATTCTTGGCATTAGCCTCGAACATCATAAATTGGATTTAGATGAAATTCAATCAATTGATCCAAAAGAAGTCATTGAGCATAAAGTGAAACAGGCATATGCTATTTTACAGAAACCAGTATTAGTAGAGGACACTTCACTTTTCTTTAATGCCTTAGATGGACTGCCTGGTCCATTTGTAAAATTCTTTGTGACTGCAAAAGACGGACAACGTATTATGTGTCGAATGCTTGATGGGTTTGATGATCGATCGGCATATGCGAGTGCGATCTACGCCTATTATGACGGTGTTGAAATCCATACATTTGTCGGAAGACTAAATGGTGTCATTGCCGATAGTCCGCGCGGTGGTGGGGGATATGGATGGGATGCCGTGTTTGAACCCGAAGGATATGGCGGGAGAACTCGTGCTGAACTTTCACCAGCGGAAGACGACGAGTCATATCAAAAGATTCGTGATTTTGGCGCCCTCCGTACTTTCCTGCTACAGTAGATATATGGACCGTGTGATTCGTCATAGTAGAAGAGTAGGGATCGCCATTGCCGGTGGGCTTGTTTCTTTGCTTGGGTTTATTCTTATTCCATATCCTGGGCCAGGGTGGCTTGTTGTATTCGCAGGTCTTGCAATACTTGCAACGGAATTTAAGTTTGCGCAGGTTGCACTGGATTGGTTAAAAGTGCGTTACGAATTATGGAAAATTTGGGTAAAGCGACAACCGAAGATCTTACAAATAGTAATCCTTGCCTTCACTGGCCTGGTGATCCTTGTGACAATTTGGCTTTTAAATACTTTTGGGCTTGTTGATAATTTCTTTCAATTAAATCTAGATTGGCTACACTCACCATTCTTCCAAAAATAAATTAGCTGTCGAGCATTTTCAGTAAACGGTGTGCGGCTGAGGCTGAGGCAACTTGTTGTTCGCGAACTGTAGAGCTGCCGTCACGGGTTTGCCAGAGACTGTGAGCAAGCAGCATTCCTATTTGTACAACTACTTGATCTCGATTAACGTGATCAACGTACGGACTGACATCGTAGCCAGATTTTACAAGGTCGATTAAGAACATTGTGCTGTCAGAGTTTTTCGGTGCAGGGTCACCCCAGCTCCAGTCGACAATTTTTACTCCTTGTTCTGGTTGCCATGCAATGTTCGATTGTCGTGCGTCGTTATGTGCCATGAACAGTGGAACATTTCGCTGGCATGCACCAGCATACTGTTTTAAAGAAGGAAGGTCGTCTATTAATTCACGTACATAGTCTTGTTGTTGTGTATTCCAGCCACGAGAAAGCTCGGTCATTTTCATAGTCAGTGCAAGAAATTTATTGTCGGGTATATCGTCCCAGCCTTCTTTCCAAAACGTTTCGTAGGTAGGTTCAATTGCGTTGTGGTAGTTAGGATTTTGGGGAATAGGTTTTGTCTGAAGTTGATCGAAAGCGTCTAGGACATCGCGAACATACTGATCAAATGCAGCTTTCTTTTCCGGTGCACGCCACTGCCAGCCATCATCTTGATGAAGTGCATCCATTGCAAGAAGTGAATCATCAACGAGATCAACGCGCTCGGGGACTGCTGTAAATCCTTCCTTGGAGAGTTGTGTAAATAATGTAAATTCTTTCTGGAGGTATGCGCGTGAGTGCGCTTCGCGGAAGGCGTCAGTAAATCGAGATGCATCGTGGGCTTTGACGAATAATCGTTCGTTGCCGCTACGAACAAACATATGATCGTAAGCCATGTGTCCAGCATCGATAATTGTCGTTTCTAGTTCCTCTTTTGGAGTATTTAAAATATTACGAATTGACGGACGTGTTGTGTGGTTTTTCTCTTGTAATCTTTGTAGAGCAAGGTCGATTAATACTGCGTGTGATCCATGCAATTCATCCGGCATCTCATCAACGTAAAACCATTGTACATCCAATACTTCTTTTGGATCCGTTACGAGAACTGGGAGCGGTTTCTCGACAAAGAATGAGTAAGCTGATGTTTCAGCCCAGGCGTGTGCAGTTGATCGTAAGTCTGCAACAGCATCTTGGTATAATAGCTCGCCCTTTACTGAAGTCCTTAGGATATCAAGATTTGTTTCTTCGTAAAGTTCTCTTGTTGCGGCGTTGTAGGGGTTGGTCTCATCAGCATCTACAAAGCCTCCAGGCAATGCCCACATTTTTGTATCGACACGTTGGATTAATAGCACACTCGGGCGATCTTCAGTCGTCAGGACAACAGGATCGGCAGTAAAGTTAGGTCCCCAGTTTCGGTAAAAGCCTTTTCCGGTTACCACTCCGGCATCCGGGATCTCAAGGATGTTTTGGAGCCATGGGTGAAGCGGGCGACCATCGCTATCGGTGTCGTACCCAGCCGCACGAAAGGCTTCTGATTGTTGAGGGGTTGGAAGGTTGGTATTGTTTCTTGTCCATTCACCGTCAGGCAGGATAAGTGAACCGTTGCTATCAATCGAGATATCATTGGCTGTTAGTCGGGTGGTAGGGTAATCCCTATAAACATCCTTGCTTTCAAATATCTTCTTGGTTGCGGCGAATAGTCGTTCGTTCATTATACTGTGGCCATTTCTTGCAGCGCTGCTTCCACCATCGCACGAGCATCTTCGATGTATCGGTCTACCTGTGCAGTAGGACCGGTATGTTTACCTTCGTTATCACTTAATTTTACTGTATCGATGCCATTTGCGTTAGTTGCTTTCATAACAAAGTTATTTGCGCGGAACCCCATGTCATTCATGAGTGTTGTCCCCCAACCGTACATGACGTTGATTTTAGCTTTAAAATGATCGGCAAGTTCAATGATCGTATCAATGTCGAGGCCATCGCTAAATATGATAGTTTTGGTTGTCGGGTCTATTCCATTTTCTTTGTAGAATTCGATTGCTCGTTCGCCAAATTCAATAGGGTCGCCAGAATCATGTCGAAGCCCGCGCCATTTCTCGGCTTGTTCTTTTGTAAAATCTGTAAAGAAGAATTCGCTCGTGAACGTGTCGGTAAGTGCAATTGAGAGATCTTTGTCGTATCGTTCGTACCAATCTTGCATCATTTGTGTGTGTCCTTCAAGTGGGTTCAAGCCATTTTTGTCAGCCATTGCTGCGTATACCATTGGCATTTCGTGTGCGTAGGTACCGATTGGTGCTAGGCCGTATTTATAAGCAAACCAAGGATTGCTGGTGCCGACGAAGTTATTAGGAAGTTCTTTGGCAAGTTTTGCGATAGCGTGTTCGTGCCATTCAGCGCTAAATCGTCGTCTTGTGCCGAAGTCTGAGAACTTAATATCTGGACGTTCTTTTAGAAGTGCAATTTTTTCATCCATTCGCTGGTCACCTTTGTCCCAGGCTTCTTGCATAGTAACGCCTTTGTCTTCAAGGAGGTGCTGGTAGTACTGTTCATTCACTTCACTCATGACAACAGTTTCCCAAATGCTGACGTTTGCCCATGGGCCTTTTGCTGAGATCATAAGATCATCGGTAGTTTCGTCTATTGAAACAGTGACGTCTACTAGGTGGATGTCTGCGAGAAAGTCGAGGTAGGCTTGATCAAATCGAGCTTCACCGTTTTGGGCTTTGAGACCTGCGAAGTAGGCTATTTCTTCAGTTGTAAATCCATTTACTTGAATCTCTGCGAAACGAGCGTCGAGTTGATCGATATCGACATACTCAGAAAGAGGGTAGTCACCGGCGCGGTTCTTCATGGTGAATACTACTTCTGCGTCAGGAAATCGTTCAAGTGCAACTTGACCCATCGTGAGTTTGTAAAAATCGAGTCCATCAGAAAGATGTCGTTCAGGTGTTTCTTGTCGTTCGGTTATGGTGAGTAGCTCGGTCATTTTCATGCTCCCTAATTTGCTAGTTCAAATGCTTTACCAGTTAATACATCCACCGTGTCCACAAATACTGCACCAGCTGCTTGCATCTGCGCGATGGCTTTCTCGCCATCACCTGGTTGCAGGTTCACTGCACGAATTGCATCGCGAAGTACCATTACTGTCAGTGTTCCTTCTTTTGGATTTACTTTTAGTGCATCAAGTGCGGAGTTGAGGACGCAAAAGTCTGTAGCGAGGCCACCAAGGAGTGCGACAACACGCTCTGTACCAACTGGCTGAATAATCTGTTCGAGTGTTCGACCGTCGTAGGTAATACCTTCAAAAGCAGAGTACCCATCTGTTTGTCCCATGCCTTTGGCGATAATAATATCTGAAGGACGGACATCAAGCTTATTGCTGAGTGCGGCGCCCTCTGTGCCGGCGACGCAGTGAACCGGCCAGGCGTTTGGACCAAAGTGCGGTGTTTCAGCAGGGTGTTGATCACCGGTGAAAACAACCGTTCCAAGGTTTTCTCGTGTTGCATAGTTGAGCTCATTAAGGAGAGGGATAATTTTATCACCATCACTAACTGCTAGGGAGCCTCCGGGGAGGAAGTCATTCTGTACATCGACGTTAATAGTAACGATTCGATCAGCGTTAGTTTCGTATGTCCAGTTTTCCATAATGTGAGGCTCCTTTGCTTATTAAGTGTATTTATAACACTAACTATATTCATAGTATACCCTACTTATTGTTAAGTCAACACTAATTGCATAAAAAAGGTCGGCATTGTATACTGTGAGGTAAAGAGAAAGGTTTCTAAACTATGACTATGCCACTTGAAATCGTCTTCGTTCGTCACGGACAATCCGAAGCTAATGTTGTTCACAAAATTGATAAAGAAGATGGAGGAGAAAACCCGCATCTTCCAAAAGTAAATAAGCGTCCTGACTGGCAGCAAAGATTGTCGGATCTAGGAATCAATCAAGCAAAAAATGCAGGTCAATGGATACGGGATAATCTTGGTGGTGTGGAGTCATTTGATGCACGATATGTCTCGCCTTTTCTTCGAACACGCGAGACAGCTGCATACCTTGGTGGGCTCGAAGTTGGAGAATGGACGGTTGACGACCGTGTTGCCGAACGTAGTTGGGGTGTCTATGGTACCGTCGCAAAGGCAGAGCAGCGCTCTCAATTTCCGTTGACTGCAGATATGCAAAAATCAACACCTTGGTATGTGCGCTTTGATGGTGGTGAAAGTATGCCTGATGTGTATGGCCGTTTTCGTGATTTTCAAGGAACATTGCACCGCGAACAAGCGGCATCTCGCGTTATCGTTGTTTCTCATGGCGACTTTATGAATGTCGTGCGATATGGAATGGAACGTATGCGTCCAGAACAGTGGGAAGCAATGGATCGTGACCCACGCTACACTATTCGCAACTGTAGCGTGTTGCAGTACTCTCGAATTAATCCGAATGACCCTAATGATATACGTGACAAAATTACCTGGCGCCGTATGATTTACCCAGATGCAGTCGAACAATCACCGGACGACGGGCAATGGGTTGAACTTGCGAAAAGGCAACGATTTACGGGTGCCGAGCTATTAGAGCAAACAGAATTGGCGCCACGCATTTTGGATGATGCAGCGTGAGTTACAAGTACATCCTGATTCCTGGTCGTCACCAAGCGATTACTAAATTTCAAATCGATCATTTAAAAAGTGTGCTTTCTCGATCGGATGTTGATCGAAGTGCGCAAATTATCTGGGCAATAACCAGTGCTAACCACGCTGGCACTCAGCGTAACCCAATTTCGGGTAGTCGTCGCCTGGGAATGATCGAAGCGGTATCTGATGCGGAAAACCTCCCATCACAGGTATATCGCATTACAAATATGACTGCAAAATCAAACTTTGCTCATTTTGTTATCGAGACAATTCGGTTAGATAGCAAGGCCCGAATAGACCTTCACCCAGAAAATACTCTCGTAGTATGCTCAACAAAAGAAGTCGCAAAACAGTATAGCGACGCAGGGTACCAGATTGATACGGCAGAAATGGACGAGTCTTTTACTAAGCAACTCGCACCCCGACCATGGGATGTTGTTGAGGAACTTATTAAAAGTGGCCCACAATGGCGATCGAGTGCAATCGTTCAGGACGAATTACATGCCGTCTGTTTTTCATACTTTGAACGCTATGGATTAGGTGATGATATTGTTGAAATCTTCCAAGACCCATTAATTGATAGTGATGATGGGGATATTACGACAACCAGGGATTACACGACGTATCGTCAGGCTTTTGAGGATGGTGCAATTCGCAAAGTTGCGGACTTTGATCAGTACGTGCAACCAGGAAGAATTTTAGACGTCGGCTGTGCAACCGGTGAAACACTTAAAATACTTGCAAAAAAGCCGAACTTATTCGAATCTGACTTTTATGGCGTTGAAGCAGCCCGTCCGTTATTTCAAATCTGTCAGCAACGAAAAGATAATAACGAATTTGGATCGGCGAACGTATTCTTTTATCAACGCAATATTATGCGCAGCTCATTGTTTCCGCATAATTCGCTAAACACGATTATTACGATGGCATTGACGCATGAAATTGAGTCATATCTAGGACGCGATGAATTAAAGAACTTTATTAAACGCATGTATGACATTACCGCACCGGGTGGCGTGTATATTAACTATGACGTCGTAGGGCCAAACAATAAAAATAAGATGGTATATGCGCTATTAAAAGATGATGATGGCGATAATCCACACACGTTATTCCCCGATATGCCCGAATCTTCATTACCCGATTTCCTTCGTTCACTTTCAACCAAAGCTCGTTTCCAGCGATTTGTAAAAGACTTTCGATCGAAAGAAGGTGACGTGATGGCTGTGTCCTATGAAACATTTGAAGACAAAGAATATGCCCTACTGCGCCACGCCGACCTTTGCGATTTTCTCGCAAAAAAAGACTACGTTCAAAGCTGGTACAGCGAGATGCATGAACGTTTTTGTTTTTGGGAATATAGTGATTGGGTAGAGGCTTTAACTGAAGTTGGGTTTGAAATCGCTGAAGGTTCAGAGACGAAACAGAACAGCTGGCTTATTGAAAATAGATTCTCGCCTGTCGCAAAAATATACACAAAAGAAGAAGGACGTCTTGTTGAAGTAGAACAACCTGTGACAAATGTCCTATTAGTAGCAAGAAAACCGCTATAATAATCACCTCTATCGTACAGAGGTGATACAATTAGTGTATGGAAGACACGAATAAACATAAACACGATATACTGCGCCAACAAGGTGCTGTATTAATTCCCGCCGCTGCCTATGGTGATGCTGCCGGTCTTCCTATGGAAACACGATCAGCGCAGTACATCGCCGAGCATCATGGGGTGATTTCCGAACTGCTTCCAACGAAGCTGAACCCATTATTTGAAACCTCTGAAGATACCGGTAACTGGAGTGATGACACGCAGTTAACACTTGCTGTCGCAAAAGCAATTATTAAAGCAAATGGTTTTGATCTGGCGACGCAGGCGGAAATGCAATTAGCGGTATATAACGACGAAAGTATTCCCAAGATTGAACGTAAGGGAAAAATGATCAAGCAAGGTTGGGGTGGCTCGACGGTTGATGCGATGGAAAAACTAAATGCTGGTGTTGATCCGACAAAGTCTGGAACAGTTGGTGGGGCGGGCAATGGCGTGTTGATTAAGATGGGACCATTGGCTTATTTGCACGGCGTTCGTCGCCCAATCGTGCAAACTATATACGAGCAATATGATCAATTTACAAATATGACACATGACAGTCCTGAGGCTCGAATGACGACAAAGGTACATGGTGATATGTTGGCATATTTGCTGCGAGATGAATACGACAAGAAGCAGTTCATGAATGTTCTTGAGGGCTCACTTGCAATTCATGAATTTAAAGAGACATTTGGAACAAGGTTGGATTTAGGGTATCTTCGTAATCAGCTAAAATACTTGTACGGAACAGTTAATAAGGAAACGATCTTATCTGAAACTGATGGGCGTGGATTCTTCGCCCCACAAACACTCGCGATGGCATACGGTGCATTTATTGCAAACGACGGTGAGTTTACTCCATCCGTGTACGAAGCGGTAAATCTTGGCGGAGATACCGACAGTATCGCCTCTATCGTTGCGGTGATGAGTGCCTTTAAAACAAAGAAGCCACTTCGCATGCCAATTGATCATCAAAACCTTGATCGATTACCGAAGTTAAAATCTGTGTCACGACAACTTGCTGCCGTCGCGTTCGCTAACTAGTATCAGTCGAAGCTTCGAGAAAGCGTTTCAAGTTTATCT
>Ga0247804_10000615_pt1 | contig 16391 bp, 17 predicted proteins | sample UWRJL029104C1_FD_181142 | JGI IMG/M metagenome (GOLD analysis project Ga0247804, IMG submission 181142) | Plant litter microbial communities from Arlington Agricultural Research Station in Wisconsin, United States - UWRJ-L029-104C-1 | ecosystem: Environmental > Terrestrial > Plant litter >...
TTTCTCTCTATATCATACCAAGGAGCCGCGCATTGTTATGTGATTACGATCACTAGCTGGTCCTGTAACACCCTCGATAATCAGCTACAGCGTCCATGCACCCCAAGAGCCGTTAAAGCCCCATTGTCCCGTACCACCAGATCCGACGGCTGGGCAAATACTTGCCTGTGTGCGCGGAAAGTTCGCGATCACCTGCGGCGCCGATTGGGCATTGTTGACGTAATAGTTCGTGCCACTTTTGCTTTGTGCGACTATCGCATACTGTGTCGCATTCCCAAAACAATAGATAAAATTAATCTGACTTGTGTCATAGGCGGACTTCGAAGGCTTGATTTGCACCCGGGGCTGCGCGGTAGGGTCGGCTGCAGCGATAAGTTCGGAAGTAGAATTAGGGTACGTTCCTTTATCGACATAATAGAGTGAAAATTGCTTGGCAATTGCGGCAAGGTCGGACTGTACGACCGTATCATTCGCGCGGTTTTGGACCCCATTAAAGGAGACGATAGTGATCGCCGCCAGAATTCCAATAACGACAATCACGATCAAGAGTTCAACGATTGTAAAGCCAGGTTGTTGTTTGTGTTTTTCCCACATATTTATAGTGAAAGTATAAAGCATAACCAGAGTATGGTCAAAACAGTGTTCATAGCGGGGAGTGTTGCTTATTTTCGCTAAATGTGCTATAATATCCAAACCCTGTCGTCAACGAAAGGAAACAGGATGTTCTTTGCAAAGCGCATGTGGCTACTCGTAGCCATCGCAACACCCATCGCCGCCTTCTTCATCATCGAAGCGGTTGCGATCGTCCAGATCCCGCTGTTGGCGGCACCCGAGTACGGACCGAACGCCTTTTTGGCGACGGTGCTGTTCGGGACAGCCCTGCTAATAGCGGTCGGCCTGTACGTCGGCTGGCTGAAGAAGTACTACGACTACTTCAAGCTGCGCGGGCTCATCACGGCCCGCCTGCAACGCGGTGATTCACTCGAATTCCGCACAGCGGATGGCACCAGCTACAGCATCACCGGCGAGCCCACGCTGTACACCGTCAAGAAAACGCCGCAAGGCGTGGACACGACCCACGTGTACAGTATCAGCGACACCTTTTTCTGGGCGGGAGCACAGACAACGACGTCGCGGGTCTACCTGGGTGGTGTCGGCTTTGACGAGTACGAGTACGTCAAAATCGCTCCTCTACAGGTCTCCGCAGGGGCCGCATTCAAGAGCCTAATCAAGGCGCTGAATACACCCGTGCAGACCTAAGCATTACCGCCCCTCCTCTTTTCGTGGGGGCTCGCTGACCGAGAACGGTCTTTTTTATTTGTAAAGCAAGATATATCAGTCCAACGTGTAGATACAGTAGATTCCGCCCGGTTCAGGGCTCGTACTGCTTAGCGGAACGCCAACTTCGGGGCAGACAGTCAGTCCAGTATACGAAGCGTAGATGTCTTTGTTCGCCGCATGATACAGCGCGCCGCGTCGAGGCGTATTAGCGCCGCCATTATTTACATCTGTCGTATCTGGCTCAGGCAACCCATTTATGTACGGCTGCACTTGACTCGTAAAGCTGGCGTTTACAATCCATGTCGTACTGTTCCAGCACTGAGAATTACTGCCGACATATGTTGTCGATGAACCGAGGCACGAATGTGTCGTTGGCCACGTGCCTTGTTCTGCATTGTACAGCTTGATTGCTTTTGCCCATGCGGTCACCGAACTGACTGTTTTTGCATTCTTTGCACGCGTCTGTACACCGTTGAAGGCCATAATAGTGATGGCGGCAAGGATACCGATAACGACAATGACAATCAGCAACTCTACTATCGTAAAGCCGCCTGGTTGCTTCTTTAAGTACCCTCGCATATGGCATAAGTATACAGGAAGCACGGGGAAATATACACGCTTATGCTTGACTAGGATAGGCACACCGGCGAACTTATAGGATAATAAGAACAATGACCTATGCGCAAAAACTATTCAAACGCCTAAAGCGCCGCCTGCTGCACAAACAATCTCGTCCACTGCTGATTATCGGCGTGTTAGTCGCCCTGCTTCTCAGCATTGCGGTATATAGTAGCGTTATGCCGAAATATATCGATCCAAGTGCATATCGGGGACTACTCACCACAATCGCCGAGGGTGAAAGTAACGGCAATTATAACGCCTACTTTGCAAACTCAGCCAACACGTCACTCAAGCTGACTGACATGACAATTGCCGAGGTACTACAGTGGCAAACCGACTACGTACAGGCCGGCAACGCCAGTAACGCCGCCGGACGCTATCAAATCATCCAGCCAACACTTGAAGGCCTTGTCAAAGAACTACATATTCACCCGTCAACTAAATTCGACGAAGCGATGCAGGATAAAATGGCCATTACCTTGATGGAGCGAAGGGGATCCATCGACTTCGCCGAAGCAAAAATCAGTAGCGAACAATTCGCGGCCAACCTCGCCAAAGAATGGGCGGCTTTACCAGCTATTTTGGGTGACAGTCCGACAGAAAGCTTTTATGCCGGTGACGGGCTAAACGAAGCGCGGATTCCAGTAGAGACAATCTTGCAGGCGGTAAGAGAATTTCAGCGACTGGCAGAGTAATAATTGAGCGATAATACAACGTAAGTCCTGTTCTATTGCTACAATAGAACCATAGATGAAAGGAATCATTATGTCTAAGGGAACTGACCACAAAAAAGCTGTGAAAAAAAAGAAACAGCCACCAGTAACGGCGTAGTTTACGAAAAAAAGACGAGCAACTTGCTCGTCTATTTTATATTGAACGGGACTTAAGAAACGAGCGCTTTATCCGCAAAGCCAAAGTCAGCAAAACAGCGCCCAGTGATGCAGCAATGACAAAAATCGCAGGCCCAATTATTACCCCAGCGCCCAGCTCGCACCACCCATTATCCGGCTGCTGTATTTGGCATTGAAGGTGCGATAGTGGACCCGTAAAGAAATAGGTACATAGCGGCGCAAGCACAAAGAATGTAATACTGAGTCCGATGAGTATTTTGCGCCAAACGTTTTTATTCATACGTTCACTATAGCAAAACAATTTCAAAACGCAGGTATATACTAAACCTACATGAAACGCACAAACACAGAATATCTTCAAAGCGCAATGTTCGGATTCAATGACGCACTCGTGTCGACAACTGGCGTGATCGTCGGTATCAGTGCTGGCACAGGCAGCAAGAAAGTCGTCATCCTCGCCGGTGTCGTCACTATATTAGTCGAAGCCCTATCTATGGGCGCAGGCCAGTACCTAAGCTCGAAATCAGCACATCAATTCAACAAAGATACCTCGTCGCGGTCTTCGATACTCAGCGGACTAATTATGCTGTTTGCCTACTTTTTCGCTGGCCTTGTACCGCTACTGTCGATTGTCCTCTTCCCAATAGAGTACTCTGCCGTGATTGCGGTTGTTGCTGCGCTAACGTGCCTGTTGGGACTTGGCTACGCAAAAGGAAAGATCGTGAAGGTCTCACCCCTACGGAGTGCTTTGGAGGTCTTCATTATTGGCGGCATCGCCACGGCAATTGGAATCATAGCAGGGAATATTTTTTCTATCTAAATGCATCTTTTTATGCGGGACAGCTGACCGTTAGCAATCTTGAAATGCGAGTGCCAGAATTGATATAATGAGACATAGAAGAGGTCGTACCTTTTCGTTAACAATCAAATAAAGGAGGTTGCCATGACTAACTTAATTAAATTTGACCCGTTTGCGGAAATCCAAGCCCTACAGAAGCAATTCTTCTCAGATGATTGGGTTTCTCCTATCAAATCAATGCAAATGCCGACGACGGATGTATATACGTCAAAGGATGACAAAGAGCTGCACGTCGAAGCGCATCTACCGAATTTTGAGCAAAAAGATATTAGTGTCGATATAGATAAAGGAAACCTCGTCATTCGCGCAGAGCGCCACGAACAAGAAAAGGACAAGGACAAAAAATACATTATTCGTGAAAGCTCGAGTAGCTTTTATCGCAGCATTAGACTACCAGAAGCTGCCGACGAAGACTCCGTCAAAGCAAAAATGAAAGACGGTGTATTGAAGATATCGGTTGGTATCAAAGAACTGCCAAAACCAAAGCAGGTCGCTATTGAGGGGTAGTGAAATGACACGCGGATGTGCGTGATTTTACTGGCTATTAATTCTTCATAAACTGACTAGCGTCAAAATACTTATTTTCCGGGCATTCAAAGTCCTGATTTTTCCAACACCCCTCAAGGTTATTCGTTCGGCCATTAAATTGCAGCGATTGCTTATTTAGGTAGTCAGTTTCCGCCCTCAGCATGGCGACATCGCGGTTCAGCATAACTACACTGGCAACACATGCAATAACAAGAATTGTTGAAACGATAAATACCGTAATAACAACGGGTGAATTAGTAGTTTGCTTCTTGTTGTGTCCGGAAGTCTTGTTCATATTCAAATTGTAGCACAAGCATATTCAAATCGCATTCAGCGCAATATATACAAATCATCTTGTTCGGCAGGTGGGCAATGTAAGCAAATAAAATAGAGTCCGGATGGACTCAATTTTATTTGGCTGACGTAAAGACTCTCTGTTCTAACCATTGGAATTTGCCTTTTACCCTGATGAACTGCGAAAACTCGCAGAAGTAGGCGGCCGTAACGATGGTTCGAGCGAGCCCATTTCGTACCGAGCCCACGAGCTGTCGAAGCGACTTGGGGCCGAGAAGGTGAGGGAGACAGTCCGTCGCGCAAGCGAAGATGAAAGCGTCCGGTCGCTAGCACAAGAACTTGGCGTATCGAACTCGGCGTTGACGCGAATGCTGCGTGAGTAGGGTGTCGTGATCCAGAAGCGGAAGGTAGGCGCAGAGGATGAGTTAGCGCTGGCTCGCGCGTATGAAGCAGGTCATACGATCGCGGAGCTAGAGAGTCAGTTCAGGCTCTCGCATGAAGCGGTGCTACGAGCGCTGCATCGGTTAGGTGTCGAAATGCGAGCGAAGGCACCGCGCAAGCGTTGACCTTCAAAGCTTGACAGCATGGGGCTCCTAGCTCATATTCAGGCTCAGATGAGGATAAATGGACTTCAGTAACAGAGAGATCGCGACCGGGATACTCATTGCCACGGGCGTGGTTCTTCTGTTGGTTTTCCCCAAGACCCGACGCGCATTCCTCAAGGGGATCGTGGATGTCCTGAAGGCACTGTTCCAGTGGAAGCTTCTCCTCCTGTTCGCGCTGTACTTTCTGTACGCGATCGGACTCGTTGCTGTCGCGGAGTCGCAGGGCAGGTGGGATGCATCGATCCTGTCCGTGACGATCCTGACGATCGTCGTCACCGGATTCCCACTCTTCATGAACGCGAACAACTACAAAACTGGCTCAGAGCTGATCCGCAAGGTCGTACTTGAAGTAGCAGGGCTCTCGACCTTGATGATCGCATACCTCAATCTGGGAGTGTTTCCGATCTGGGGCGAGGTGATACTCCAAATCATACTCATCCCGATCGTCGTCTTCATAGCGTTGGCACCAAAGACGCCGGAGGGCAAGAGAGTCGCTCGATTCTTCGAGATCCTTCTTGGCATACTCGCGCTTTGCCTGCTCGTCTCAACAACCGTGACCCTATTCAGCGAAGCAAGGACCTTCGACTGGCTACATGAACTCAAAGGCTTTGCCGTCTCTATCTGGCTACCTATCGCCCTGATTCCTTTCCTCTACGTTCTCGCTCTGCTCATGCAAGTGGAGATGGCCCTGGTACGCCTGAAGTTACACAACGATCGCAAGCATCCGCCGTTGCGTGTTCGACTGGCGCTCGTTGCGGGCTTCCATGGGCGACTACTGCATGCCAAACGGTTCAGTGGACTCTGGATCACGGAGATGTCAGCGCGACGAACCTTCCGAGACGCGCAAGCGTTCATGCGCAAGTTTCGCGAGGCAGTTGGAGCTCGTGTAGCCGAACAGCGTGCTCATGACCGCCAGCTCAAAGAACGGACAGGGCAACGAGGTGTCGACGACCAAGGGCTTTGGCTCGATCGGCGAGAGTTCTATGAGACACGCGAGATTTTGGATGACATGTGGTACACGCAGGCCGCGATCTTCCATAATAGCAAGAAGTACGTCAACGAAGCATTTTTAATATCGTCCATTCATTTAAAGAAGCTCCCAAAGGACCATGGCATCGAGATCGTTCTGGCGAAGAACGCACGCGTTTGGTACGCATGGCGCAAAACCCCGGGAGGCTACTTCTTCGCGACCGGAGGCTCGAAGGAAGTCAATGCGAAGTGGCGCTACGACGGAATGGAACGTCCCACTGACTTCCCGCGCGCAGGGCTACCGAGATGGGTCAACACGACTCTCGACGAGAAGTCGCTCGAGTGGAGAGCTGCGAAGGATCAACCAATCCCGCTCATCTAGCGGTGTCAGTCCAGTGAGCGCGCGATTAAACGGATCGCGTCTCGAAAGATGGTGTCCTGTGCTTGAACATCCGGCGCGAGTTCGTCATAGGGAACTATTGCGTCGCTATCGGGACTGAACTCCGTTGCCCAAACCGACCAGGCATCATGTACATCCTCGTTGGTCACCTCTACGCCCCGGCTCAATGCGAGTAGAGCGTAGCTTGCGAATAGTTGATCCAAACCCTGATCCGGCAACTTGCCAGGGTCGATCTCGGCACGTATGCGAGATGCGATCTCGGTGATGTAGTTTTCGTCAGACTGAGTCATCAGGCAACCAATCCAAACACAGCGGCAACAAATATCACCACGTAGATCAGACCAAAGACCATCGGAACGATGGACTCGACGTTTGTAAGAGTTGTGTATCGATCCTTGAACTTGAGCCATCGGCCTCGAAGACTCTTCATCTCCAGATCATCCTGTGTGGTTCTAGTGAGCTCGGCCCACTCCCTGGAGAAGAACTGCTCTGGGAGGCTCTTCTCCATGTCGTTGATGACGTTGAACTTGGCCCGATTCAGTCGCCTGTACGATCGCAGGGCGAAAAACCATGTAATAGACAGAAGGAAACCCATCATCGTAATAATGGTGATTAATGACTTCTGGCCATTCTCGACGTTCTGATATGCGAAGCCGAGAGTCGTGACGAGCGCGGTGTGTACGCTCAGAAAGAACCCGTTCGCGAGCATCCGGCGTGATGATATCCGATCTGCCATCTCGACAGCCATGAGATAGATCGCGAGTGTGTCGTCAGACTTTGCCATACGAAGAGCCCCGCCTGCTAGGCGTTCTTTCCTTCGCCCATCATCTGATCGATAGCTGCACCGATGTCGTTCCAGTTCCAGCCGATGACTCGATTGCGAGCTAGTCCACTAGGGAGTGTGCTCGAGCTGGTCGCATTATCAACGTAGACGCCGAAGATCGGTACGTTCTTGTCTTTTGCCATAGCGATTTCGGCGGCCACACCATAGGCCGAACCCATCGATCGTCCCACCAGCACGATTAACATGTGGCAGTTCGAGATCTTCTTCGAGATCAGCTCTTCCCACTCTTCCTCAGGAAGCACAGACTTTGAAGACCAGTCCTCCACGATGAAAGATGTCGGAGAGTCGCTCTTCGCTTGGCCAGCGAATAGATTCCTCGATGTGAGGTTGTTGTCGTAGTCGAAACTGAGAAAAGCGCGCGGTTCTGCCATGTGTGTACTCCTTCTAAACTTATTTACCGGGGCACATCATCGTCGACGACCGCCAGCTACTGATGCCCCTGATTATGACAGGGCGCTCCGACACGTCAAGCGAAAGCAGGACGGGTATTACAAACGCTTGCGATCGTTCTTCGCCTTGGCTTTCCTGGCCTTCTCGAGCAGCTTCCCGCCGACATCTTCTTTGCTGATCCGGAACAGCGCCTGAGCGATGAAGTAGGTGTCGATCTTTGGCTTGGAGACAGAGCTAAGTCGGATCGCCCGAGTCTTGCCGGCAACCTTGAAGGCGTGCGTTGATTCAGCCCGGTACCGATCGACCATCTGGTTCGGTCGGCCTTCGAGACTCGCACGGAGCGCTTGAAATGCACGTCCCGCGGAGTGAGGCAGAGAAGGGAAGGCCTAGGTCATAGCTTTGCGATGCGCAACCGCATCCTTGTCGGACATGTAGACCGTGGGGGCCAAGAAGCCATGGAGCTCACGCTGCGCATAGCTAGGGAGTGCACCGAATGAGCGGCCGTCGTCTTACTCCCATAGATCAGCGAGGAAGTGACGGATAGTGAGGTAGTCGCGGTTGGTGAGTCTGGACATGTTGGAGCCTCACTATGCGCCGCTCCCCTGAGATTGCAAGCATGAGCATGTCGGTCGTGCTTGCAAATGGAGCTTCGGTAGCGCATAACTAAGTGCATATGGATGACGCGCCTCAGCAATCCAACCCGACGACACCCGACAGCTCGGGCCCGTTTCGACTTCAGAAGATGGCAAACTTTGGCACCGGTGAACCTTGGGTCGCACGAATCCAACTCGGCGTGCCAGAACTCGCGCGCTTCGTCGTCAGTAGCCAAGAAGCAGGTCAAGAGTTCACGGACGCATGGATGACAGCTGGATTCAAGCTAGGCGAGGCCTTTGGCACCCTGAGTGACGTGCGGCGCCTGGCAGCAGATCCAGAAACACCAACTCTTGATCTCTCGCGTTCATACAACTCGTTCTACTCGCTACTTTGGGCCGCGTACAAGGACCGATGGCAGACTGCCATGCGGCTGCTGGGATATGACATGAGCTTTCTGTTCGCCTCTGATCGCAACTTCGATGCCAAGTTCGAGGAGTTCGCAGCCGCCCATCCAGATCTAGACCATGACGAGCTTCGACAACTTGCTATTAACGACCGCGACTCGTGGCAGAACAAGCTCGCCGACTACCGTAACCAAGAGATCGAACATCGAGCCGGCACCCAGCGCGTCGAGGATTTTGAAAACCCGCACGCCGTCGAGATCGCGTTTTACAACACTTGGCGCACGATGGAGGACTGGGCTGTTATCGCACTCAACGCTTTGGTTAAGCCACCGATGCACATTATCGCCGTCCCCAAGAGCGAGCGGAATCCGTCCGTACCCAAGAAGTATCAACTAGGCATAGATACCTCTGTTCTTCCGCGGCAGGACGAGGGGGCCGCTCAGTGAGCCTCACTAACCAACAGATCGCGACTGTCGTCAATCGCTACATCGGGTTGGAAAACGGCTATCTAGGAGACTTTTCGTACCGCACTCACACTGATTTCTATCCTGAGTTCTGTGGCATCGACGACGTCTTCCCGGACACGTACGAGGGAACGACACGTGTGCGCTTCATCAAGATTTTGAGGACGCGCACCCCTCACGATCAAGCCAAGATTCTTCGTGGAGTCGTCGACCGATTTGGTGACGAGGATGATCGGACACCCTCGCGCGTTCCACTCAGACAAGAAATACTCCAGTGGGCTGCCGAGCTCGAAGGTGCAACGATGATCACGATCGCAAGCCCTGTGGAGACCAGGGCGGTCGTACTTCGAGCTCTCGGAGACGCGGAGAACCTCATGCGCACGAGCGGCGCAACGAGTGCCGTCGATCGGATTCATACCGCGTTGCACGGGCACCTTCTCGCGGTCTGCGAAAGCTCCGGTATCGAGTTGGAAGACGACGCCACCTCAACGCGGGCACTCAAGCTGCTGCGGCAGCGCCATCCGGCACTTCAGGCGACCGGACCACGCGCTGATGACATCACACGCGTGCTCAATTCCCTCGCCAATGTCCTGGACACGCTCAACCCGATCCGCAACAACGCCAGTGTCGCGCACCCAAACATCGATCTTCTCGACGATCCCGAAGCACTGCTCGCGATCAACGCAGGACGCACAATCTTCGCCTACCTAGATTCGAAGCTTGGGCACCGCGAGCCCTAGCCAAAGTGGGATATCGGTACATCCAACAGAGGTGATGGTTCGAGTAAGAACGTGTACCGATACTCACTTTTCTGGGACGGTTCGAACCATTGAAAAACAGGGGTCAGGCGGCAAAAACGCTCGGAACGTCTCCAAAGCGCTGTACTGGGTTCTAACAAAAATAACCCCTGATGAGGGGTTATTTTTGAGCATAATGCTTATGCTTTGCTGGGATGAGGGATGTCGCAAACAAGTTTGCTCTCTCACTTGTTCATGAAAACATGTAAACACGTTTTCATTTCACTGCGCTCACCGAACCCACCGAACTTTTGCTTTGCAAAAGGATTCGGGGGTTCAAATGCACTAATCTCGGCAAATAAAATAGAGTCCAGAAGGACTCAATTTTATTTGGCTGGGGATGAGGGATTCGAACCCCCGAATGTCGGCACCAAAAGCCGATGCCTTACCACTTGGCGAATCCCCAGTACTGAACTTCTACTGATTCGTGGAAAGAACTTAATTATTTTACCATATTTTGGGCAGAATGTTCGCAAATGCGACCAAAAATTCGCGAGAGTAGGGCACCGTAACACTCAAGGACGATGTGAAGGCGAATTTAGCGTGCCCAAACTCGAAAATCTTGGTATAGTAGGGGGTATTATGGCTATGCTTCATAAAAGAGCAAAGAACCCTGCCGGCTTTACACTTGTTGAGCTGATTATTGTCATTGTCGTTATCGGTATTCTTGCAAGTATCACTATTGTTGGTTTTGGCCGCTTTCAGACAGAGGCCACTGATGCTCGACGCGCTTCAAGTGCCACAAGCATTGCAGAGGCTATTGAAAAATATTATGACACCAATGGCGAGTACCCTGGCTGTCAGGCCATGAAAGCAGCTGATATTACAAACACAACACTTCGTGGACTGGAAGCATCAACTGTTCTAGTACCCAAGGCCCAAGCGGGAACTGCTTCGTCAATTAAGTGCGGCAATGAGGGAAATATCCTCGACATTGATGGCGCCGACTTCTTCGAATACACAGGCGATGATAGTACCGACTGCAACACAGGCGCATCATGCCTTGGTTTTAACCTTCGTTACAAAGAAGAGGGATCAGAGTCAGTTAAGTCTATCGCCAGTCGACGTCATGCGACGTTTGCTATTGGCGATATTACACTTTCGACCAGTGCAGTGACTTTCACGTCATTCAACGCAGCCTGGACGCCACTGCAAAATGTGACGAATTATTCCGTTCAGCGCGCGACAAATAGCGCTTTCACATCTGGCGTCATCGATCTTTCAACAACCGGAACAAGCACTACTATAAGTGGCCTCGCAAAGGGCACAACATACTATGTGCGAGTAAAGGCAAATAACAGCTTGGGGCAATCTACGGACTGGTCAAATGTCGCGACAGTCACAACGACTGATGTTGGCCGCCCAACTATCACCTCAATCGCGCAAACATCGACAACAAAACTCACCCCTACATGGTCAGCCAGCGCCAATGCGACGTCATACCGCGTCGACTACTCGACCGTCAGCACCTTTACGGCAGGGTCAACCAACACAACAACAGTCACCGGCACATCCGCGGCGACTCCAGCAGCGCTACAGCAGGGCCGATTATATTATTTCCGAGTCACCGCACTTAACGGAATTTATGCGAGCACCGCATCAGCTACGGTCACTCAGACGACGCTCATTACAGCGCCAAGCGCACCGGTAATGGCAACGGCACAAAATTCATATAGCGCACCTTCTTACACGACGACGTGGACCTGGACGCCTGGAAGCACCTGTCCAGCCAACACGACAATGATGTATCGATATCAGTACACGATGAACACAGGTACGGGCATCACAAGTTCATGGATGTCACTATACGAGACCGCTTCGGCTTTCATATCAACCCGTGAAGGCTATACCTACGTCCTCAGCGCCCAAGCGAGTTGCCGGAGCAACTCCACAACCACGCTTTACAGTAGCTGGTCCGCTTCAGCTAATCGAACATACCTCCAACCGTTGACCGCCCCGACTGGGATTAGCTGGACTGCAGGGCGCATCGGTTCGGGCGGTAGCGCAGGAGTATCTATGGCGCCGGCATTTAGTTGCCGGACAGGCGCATTTGAATACGGTAACTTTGACCCATATATCGGTAGCGGCTGGCTGTGGACTAGTGGGCCAAACAGTGGAAATTCCGGCTGGTACACACCGGGTGGCTTCATTCAGTCCAATATGTGGTACCCTGGAGGCGCCGTCGGAGGCAGTGCATCCTCACCCTACGCCAATGGCGCATACTTTAATGCACGAGCCTACATCGCATGTCGTAACGTTGAAACAAACTTACAATCAAGCGGCTCAACAATTACTGGTCCAGGGTGGACATGGGGGACAAATATATAATGAATAAACACATCACGACAAAGCAAAAAATACTTATCGCGCTCGTATCTGTGCTTGGTATTGTGGTGATCAGTGTTGGTACTGCATCAACACTACACATTAAACTTGGTGAGCCAACCAATATACCAGCTATGCCTTCCGCAACAACGGATACAGAGATTATTATTCCCGCTACAACTGAAGAACAAAATAAATCAGGTGATCAAGCGCTCGTCAATGCAACCACTGCACTCAGCAGTAAAAATAAAGATGAAGCCCGAAAGCAACTAGATGCCGCACTGAAGCTTTATACGGCAGCCAACAACCAACAAGGTATCCAAGAGGTCAAGAGTCGCTACTCGGCCGTCGATAGTGCACCTAGTCCCACAACACCGACAGTCATGACACCGAAGAGCGCTAACTAGTCTTTATACGGCGGTACGTAAACTTCGCTTTTTGGCGCCATTGCCCCGAGCTGTCGCTATCGAACTGCGATACGATACCGTTCTTTACTTCACTAATCAGGACCAGGGCAGGGGAATACGGCGAAAGCGTCCGATAAAAACCAATATCTTCTTGGCTAATATGGCTGCGGCCAGGGAAGATTTCACGGAATTTTTGCGTGCCGACTTCATCGAAATAGTTTGGGCGGCCTTTGGGTGGCATATAGAGTTCGGCTTTCAGGCCAACGCGCGAGACGATTTTCGTCACGTCTGAAAGCAGTAGTTTTGATTGACTACTAACGTACAAAAATAATTGCTTTTTTTGAGTCAAGAAAAGTGTCGCTTCGGCCGTGCGACTGACCGGAAAACGTCGTGCAATAACAGAGTCAACTTCGGCACTGACACCAAACTGACTTTTAATATTCTTCTCGAGAGCAAAGTCCTCGTAGACCTGTTCGTTCATGCGTGTCATTGTACCATACAGAGGTGGTATAATGACACGTAATGGACTTTGAGAAACGTTATCGGCAGTTAAACACTGCCCAAAAACAAGCAGTCGATCTTATCGAGGGACCAGTCATGGTGATCGCCGGACCAGGGACGGGCAAGACCGAACTTTTGAGTGTGCGCGCGGCGAATATCTTGAAACAAACTGACACGTTACCTGAAAATATCCTCTGCCTGACGTTTACCGAAAGTGGAGCGGTGGCGATGCGCGAACGCCTGATTGGCATTATCGGCAAAGATGCCTACAAAGTAGCTATCAATACCTTTCACGGATTTGGTACAGAAATTATCAGTCACAACCGCGAGTATTTTTACCGTGGAGCGATGTTCCAGCCAGCCGATGACCTGAACCGTTACGAAATTTTGCGTGAGATTTTCGATGGCCTGGACTACAAAAGCCCGCTCGCCAGCACCATGAACGGTGAATATACCCACCAACCAGATGCCGCCCGAGTTATCTCTGAATTAAAACGCAGTGGTCTGACGAGCGACGAGCTACTGGCTATTTTAGATGACAGCGAACTCGCCATCGATAGCGCCGAGCAATTAATCGTACCGCATATCGTCGGGACGGTCAGCAAAACTACCAAAGACAAACTAGCCACGACCCTCCCCGCATTACAGACCTTCGTTGCTAGCTCGAAAGTATTGTTCGAAGTCACGCCGTTGATTCGCACCATTACGGAAGGCTTGGTTGCTACACTTGACGACGCCGAAAACGAACACCCGACAAAGCCAATTACCGCCTGGAAAAAGAAATGGTTTGTGAAAAACGAAAAAGGCGACTATGTCTTTAAATCGCGAGCGCATATCACCAAACTACGCGCCCTTGCAGAAGTCTACGCAAAGTACCTACTCAATATGGAACAGCAGGGCCTGTTCGACTACGATGACATGATCCTGCAGGTCGTGCATGCCATGGAAGATCACGATGACCTGCGATTCAACCTACAAGAAAAATACCTCTACATCATGGTCGATGAATTCCAAGACACCAACTTGGCCCAGACCCGTATCCTTCACAACTTAACCTCAAACCCGGTTAACGAAGGTCGCCCAAATGTCATGGTAGTCGGTGACGACGACCAAGCGATCTACAGCTTCCAGGGCGCAGACATCAGTAATATTATGAACTTCCGCGAAACATACCCCAAGACCGAAATCGTCACCTTGACCGACAACTACCGCTCGGTTAGCCCCGTCATAGAGCAGGCCCGTTCGGTTATCCTGCAAGGCCGCGACCGCCTCGAAAACATCATCGAGGACCTCGACAAACAATTGACTGGCCACCGCGGCGATGACGGCAGCGTTGAACTCTTCAAAGCCGATTCCATCGACCACGAACGCCACTGGATCGTCGATCATATCGCGAGCGAAATTAATAACGGCGTCGCGGCTAACGATATTGCCGTTTTGACACGGCACCACAAAGAAATCCAAAACCTCTTGCCATACTTTAGTCGTGCTGGCATTGCGGTTAATTACGAACGCCAAGAAAACGTCCTTGATCAAGCACCGATCGTCGCGATCGAGCTGCTCGCGAAAGTCGTCGTCGCACTAGGAAAAGGCAAGCACGGCGAAGCAAACTCATTACTACCGCAACTACTCGCACATCCCGCGTGGGGAATTAGTCCACTCGAACTATGGCAGCTCAGCACCAACGCCTATTCGTCGCGCAAACAATGGCTCGACATTATGGCGACGACGCCGCGCTTCGTCGATATTCACGCTTGGCTGATTGAACTTGCCGTGCTGTCACAGCACCAGCCACTCGAACTAATGCTGGACCGCATGATTGGTCGCAACGAACAAACCGAAGACGAAGCCGCCAAACACAGCCCGTTCTTTAGCTATTTCTTTGGTCCAGAGCGCTTGGCTGAAGATCCGTCACTATACCTCGATTTCCTCGCGGCGCTGCGCACGATTCGTGCCAAGCTACGTGAATACCACACCACCGAAACCCTAATTCTTGAATCATACTTAACATTTATCGAATTACATCGTCGATTGGGGACGAACATGCTAGTATCACGCACTGCCGAGACGCAGGCGCTGGCCGTCAACTTGATGACCGTCCACAAATCAAAAGGCCTCGAGTTTGCCTCGGTCTATATCTTTAACGGCGTCGATAACGTCTGGGGCGAAAAGGCCCGTGGCGGTAGTCGCAATATCAGCTATCCCGAGAACCTCCCACTCGCACCAGCTGGTGAATCTGCCGACGAGCGACTGCGCCTATTCTACGTCGCCATGACCCGCGCCAAAGATCGATTACATATTAGCTATAGTAGCAATGATGACCGCGACAAATCGACTTTAATCGCCAGCTTCCTTAGCGATACATCGGTCCAGCAGCAACAGATCGCTCACTCGGATTTCGAGGCACAGGTTGCCTCAGCCGAACTAGCCTGGTACGAACCCCTGACGCAGCCTACCGGCGAGCTGATTGAGCTACTCAAGCCTTCGCTCGAACACTACAAACTCAGCTCGACCCACATCAACACCTTCCTCGATGTCACCCACGGTGGCCCGCGCCAGTTCCTGCTAAACAACCTGCTACATTTCCCCTCAACCAAATCTGCCGCGGCGTCATACGGAACAGCTGTCCATAATACCCTACAACAAGCCCACGTCCACATCATTGCAACCGGCGAGCAAAAACCACTCGAGGATGTTCTGCACGATTTCGAGGTTAACCTAACAAATGAACGACTGAACCCGCTCGACCTCGCGACGTACCACCAAAAGGGGAGTGAGCAGCTACAAACCTACCTTGCAGCCAAGTACGATAGCTTTAGCGTGACACAAAAAGCCGAGCTTGATTTCACCGGTCAAGAAGTCTATCTAGACGACGCCCACCTGACAGGAAAAATCGATGTCGTCGATATCAATAAAGCCGCCCGGACAATGATTGTCACAGATTATAAAACAGGTAAAGCTGCCAACAGCTGGAAACCAGCAACCGAATACGACAAGATTAAACTGCATAAATACCGCCAGCAATTACTGTTTTACAAACTACTGGTCGAGCGTTCGCGCGACTATAATACCTACACCGTTACCACCGGAACACTTGAATTCGTCGAGCCAAGCCGCAGCGGTGAAATCGCAACCTTGGAGCTTGATTTCGATCCTGAAGAGCTAGAACGCTTCAAGCTTTTGATCGCCAAAGTCTGGCAACACATTATTAATCTGGACCTACCAGACACCTCAGCATACGAGCCGACCTATAAAGG
>Ga0247804_10000616_pt1 | contig 16389 bp, 12 predicted proteins | sample UWRJL029104C1_FD_181142 | JGI IMG/M metagenome (GOLD analysis project Ga0247804, IMG submission 181142) | Plant litter microbial communities from Arlington Agricultural Research Station in Wisconsin, United States - UWRJ-L029-104C-1 | ecosystem: Environmental > Terrestrial > Plant litter >...
CCATCAATTACTTCCGCACGGATGCACCTTCGCAGTTCAATTTCAAGAACGAAGGCGCCCGTATTGGCCTCGGTGGTGGCCTGGTGGTCGATTATTTCTTCGGTGAAAACGCCGCATTCAGCACCGGCCTGTGGCTGACGGGCAAAAGCGGCGAGTTCTCCTACAGCGACCCGAACCTGCTCGGCACCACCATCAAGAAGCAGATGGGCATTCAGTACCTGGAAATACCCGTTAGCGTGAAGCTCTTCACCAACGAAGTAGCCCCCGACATCCGGCTTTACTTTCAGGTGGGTGGCACCGTCGCTGCCCCCATTGGCGCTCGCATCGACGGCAACAAGCGCTTCACCGACCCCGGAACGCTCTCCGAAACCACCGCCCTCAAGCACGTTTTCTTCTTCGATGCCAACGCCCTCGTCAGCATCGGCGCCGAGTATCAGCTGGGCAAAAGCACCAAGACTTTCGCCGGCGTCAGCTACCACCGCGGCCTCATTAACCTCGACAGTTATTTCGGGGATGAGCGTAAGAGCGAATTTGGTGAAGACGTCAGCATCAAAAATAACGTTTTCGCGCTTGATTTGGGCTTGAAGTTTTAAGGCAGCACGAACTGTCTTTTCGGCGACAAGCGCAACAACAAAAAGCCCCGATTCAACTAGAATCGGGGCTTTTGCTTTATTCACCCTAACTGGTTTATTCCACCACTAGGCGTTGGCTGGCCGCCTGCCCACCGGCCAGCACCCGCACCGTGTAGAGGCCGGGCGCCACGCCCGTCAGGTCAAGCTCGGCGCGGGTAGTGCTGCTGCCCAGCGCCACGCTGCTGCTACGCACCTGCTGGCCCACGGCGTTGAGCAACGTCACTTGCGCCTTGCCGGCACCGGGCACGGCGGGCAGCGTCAGGCTCACGGCACGGTGCGCGGGGTTGGGGTAGGCGATGATGCTGCCGGCACCCAGCGTGGCGCGGGTAGCCAGGGCAGTTGTGCCGCGGAAGCCGAAAGTCAGGTTGCTACCGCCGGTGTACACCGTGCCGGTGCCCGTGCCGCAGAGGCTGGTCACCTGGATGTAATAGGTGTTGCCCGGAATCAGCCCGGCAATGGTCACCGGCGAAGCGTTGGTATTCACCCAGCGGGTCGAGTCGTTGGCCAGGTGGTAGGTGATATGGAAGCTGGTGTTGTTCTGGCCCGGTGTGAAGCTCACGGTGGCCGTCGAGTCGCTGGTGGCGGTTACGAGTACGTTGGTCACGGCACCGCAGGGAGCGGCGGGGCCGGGCGTCTGGAAGGTGGTGCCCACCGGGCCGGCCGTGGTGGTGGCGGTGCAATTGGTGCGCACTCGCACCCAGTACGTCTGGCCTGATTGCAGGCCCGTCAGCGTCAGCGAGGTCGAAACCGTCTGAACCGTGTTGGAAACAGTGGTACCGGCAATACCATACTGCACGGTATAGCTGGCCGCGCCAGCCGCTCCCGTAAACGATACCAGGCCCGAAGTAGTGGTAATCGATGACACATGCAGGTTGCGCACGCTGTCGCAGACCGTGGGGGTGGTTCCTCCGCTGGTGCTGAAGCCGGCGCCGGCCGACAGCGGCGACATGCCGCCGGCGCAAACGGCATATACCCGCACAACGTAGGCGGTGCCGGGCTGCAGCCCGGTAAGATAAATCAGGTGCGAGGTGGAGTTACCCGTAGCCACCACGGTGTTCGTACCGGCTACCATGCACTGCGCGTAATAGTGCGTGGCTCCGCTCACGAGGCGGAAATACACGCGGGCCGTAGTCGCCCCAGTGGTTTGAGCCTGCACGCTATCGGGCGTACCGCAGGTCGACCACGGAAACTGGAACGTCACCGGCGACGAGGTAGCCCCGGTGGTGGCCGTGCAGTTGCTGGTCACCGTCACGCGGTAAGCCGGGTATTGCAGGCCGCTGATGGTAGCCGGCGGCGCCGCTACCGTCACGGTCTGGGCTCCGGCGGCCGTGGTGTCGGCCACCCACCAGTAGCGCACAGTATAGCTGGCCGCGCTTGCCACCGGCGTAAAGTTTACCACGGCAGTGTTGCCATTTGGCGTGGTCACCGCAACGCCGGTCGGCGGCAGGCAGGTCTGGGCCTGCACGGTAGCTTTCAGCCCAAGCAGGACTGCCAGCATGAAGAGGAAGAGAGTAAGGTTTTTCATGTGAAAGAAAAAAGTGAGGTTGTCAAAAGTGAAGCTGGCCGGCCACGCCGTGCTTTTCTCCCAGACCAGTGCCACCGGCAAAAGGCTTCTCTGAAATTTTAAATTTTTTTCCACAAAAAAGAACGGCCGCCCCCAGTCGGGAACGGCCGTTTTTCATAGCTCAGAATCTACGCTGCACTCAGAGCAACAAGTGCCTAAAAAACAAATGCCTAGTACATGTACTCGTTGGCCTCAATCAGCCCGGCGGCAATGCGGCGGCGGGCCTCCTTGCTGTTGAACAGCTCGGCTTTGGTGAAGCGCTTGAGGCCCATAGCCAGCAGGCGCTGCTCGTCGCCCTCGGCCATGCTGGCGATGGCATCTTTGCCAGCTTTTTCCACGATGTCCACGGCATCATAGAGATACACGCGGGCAATGTCCAGCTCGCGGCTCAGGGCTTCCTCGCCTTTGGTGGCAATTTCCTTTTCCACGCGCAGCAGGGTGCTTTCGGCGATGTAGGTTTTGATAGCCATGTCGGCGATGTTCATCAGCACTTCCTGCTCCTTGGCGAGCGAGTTCATGTACTTCTGCACGGCCGTGCCGGCCACCATAAGCACCGCTTTCTTGAGGTTGGCGATGATTTTCTTCTCGGCGGCGAAGGGCGAGTCGTCGCTCTCGCCGAAGCTCGGGATGGCCAGCAATTCCTGCTGTACCGCCTGGGCCGGGCCCATCAGGTCGATTTCCCCCTTGAGGCCTTTCTTCAGAATCATGTCCACCGCCAGCATGCGGTTGATTTCGTTGGTACCCTCGAAAATGCGGTTGATGCGCGAGTCGCGGTAAGCGCGGTCCATCGGGTAGTCGGCCGAGAAGCCATAGCCGCCGTAAATCTGCACACCCTCGTCGGTCACGAAGTCAAGCACTTCCGAGCCTTCCACCTTTAGAATGGCGCACTCCACGGCAAACTCGCGGGCCGCGCCCAGCAGGGCCTCGTTGTGGCCCTTGCCCTCGGCCAGCAGTTGCTGCTCGGTGTGGTAAATGTCCATGCCAGCGCGGTAAATGGCCGACTCCACCGCGTAGATACGGATGGCCTGCTCGGCCAGCTTGTGCCGGATGGCGCCGAATTTAGCGATGGGCAGCTTGAACTGCACCCGCTCGTTGGCATATTTCACGCTCAGCGTGGCCGCCATCTTGGTAGCGCCCAGGCAGGCCGCCGCCAGCTTGATACGGCCGATATTCAGCACGTTGAAGGCAATGAGGTGGCCCTTGCCAATCTCACCCAGCACGTTCTCCTTCGGCACCAGCGCGTCGCTCAGAAACACCTGCCGGGTCGAAGAGCCCTTGATGCCCATCTTGTGCTCCTCGTTGCCGAGGCTCAGGCCGGGCGTGTCCTTCTCCACGATGAAGCCGGTGAACTGCTCGCCGTCAATCTTGGCAAAAACGATGAACACGTCGGCAAAGCCGGCGTTGGTAATCCACATTTTCTGGCCGTTGAGCACGTAGTGCGTGCCCTCGGCGTTGAGCACGGCCTTGGTTTTGGCCCCCAGCGCGTCGGAACCGCTGCCGGGCTCGGTGAGGCAGTAAGCGCCCATCAGCTCGCCGTTGGTGAGGCCGGGCAGGTACTTGGTTTTCTGCTCGTCAGTACCAAAAAACAGGATGGGTAGCAGCGCAATGCCCGTGTGCGCCGCAAAGGCCACCGGGAACGAGTGCCCGCCGCCCACGCCCTCGGTCACGCGCAGGGCGGTGGGGAAGTCCATGTCGAGCCCGCCGTAGGTTTCCGGCACGCTCACCCCGAAGAGGCCGAGTTGCCCGGCCTTTTCCATCAGCCCGCGCATGAGGCCTTCCTCGTGGTTGTCGAGGCGCTCGAGCAGCGGCTGCACCTCGGTTTGCACGAAGTCCAGACAGGTCTGGTACATCATGTTCTGCTCCTCGTTGAAGTCGGCGGGCGTGAAAACGTCCTGAGCCTCGGTGGCTTTGATAATGAATTCGCCGCCTTTAACGGCATGTTGCGTGGCTTCCATGATGCGGTTGATTGAGGTGATGAGAGTCGAATGTGTTAGGCTTGCATACTACTTAGGCAACAACGCGACGGTTGTTTTAGTGTTGCAAGGTAAGAAAAAATTGTTAGGCGTGCCTACTATATCGCCGGAAGAAGGCCCCGGTTGAACGGGGTTTTCTTTTACTTAGACTTCTTCTTTGAAGAAGCTTGAAATTCATCCAGCAGAATAAAGAACTGTTTTAAAGCATCAATCTCATCGGTGCTCCAAAACTCAATAATTTTTGCCCAACCTTGGGTCGATTTGACTTTATATTTCTTTGCTATCCAAGAGGCAAATTCACCAAACGAATCTACATCTTTAATCTCATACGACCTACCATGAAACCAACCGTCCAGAAAACATTGCAAATGATGTATCGATGGCTTACCCAAATACATGGCTGGGCGCTTTCTAATATCATCAATAAGCTCGAAAACCGAGTTTTCTACGGTTGTATTATCTTTCATTTTCAATTACTTCTAATATTCAGTAAGAACGGTCGGGTGAATACCATTCGGCGCTTCACCCGACCATTCGACAGTTATTTCAGCAGCTCATAAATCCCGGCCACGCCCTGGCCGCCGCCGACGCAGGCCGTCACCATGCCGTATTTCTGGCCGCGCTCGCGCAGCTCGTCGAAGAGCTGGATGGAGAGCTTGGCGCCCGAGCAGCCCAGTGGGTGGCCCAGTGCGATGGCGCCGCCGTTCACGTTGAGCTTGTCGAGGTTGATGTTTAGCTCGCGGGCCACGGCGATGCTCTGCGAGGCGAAGGCTTCGTTGAGCTCGATGAGGTCGAGGTCTTCGAGCTTCATGCCGGCCTGTTTCAGGGCCTTGGGCACGGCCTTGATGGGGCCCATGCCCATGATGCGCGGGTCGACGCCCTCGGTGGCGTAGGTGACCATGCGGGCAATGGGTTCGAGGTTCAGTTCCTTCACCATGCGCTCGCTCATTACCAGCACGAAGGCCGCGCCGTCGGAGGTTTGGGAGGAGTTGCCGGCCGTCACGGTGCCATTGGCGGCAAACACGGGCTTGAGGCGGGCCAGGGCCTCCACCGAAGTATCAGCGCGGGGGCCTTCGTCGGTATCCACCACGTAGGAGCGGGTTTTCTTCTTGCCGCTGGCCGCATCCACGTAAGTTTCCTCCACCGTGATGGGCACGATGCTTTTGGCAAACTTGCCGGCCGCGATGGCCTTGATGGCCTTCTGGTGCGAGTTGTAGCTGAACTCGTCCTGGTCCTGACGGCTGATGCCGTAGTCGTTGGCCACGGCTTCGGCGGTCAGGCCCATGCCCATGTAGTAGTCGGGGTGTTCGAGGGCGAGCTTGTAGTTGGGCACGGTTTTCCAGCCCACGGTGGGCACCATGCTCATGCTCTCGGTGCCGCCCGCGATGATGCAGTCGGCCATGCCAGCCGTGATTTTGCCCACGGCCATGGCAATGGTTTCGACGCCCGAGCCGCAGTAGCGGTTCACGATGAGGCCGGGCACGTTGATGGGCAGCGCCAGCAGCGAGATGAGGCGGCCCATTTGCAGGCCCTGCTCGGCCTCGGGCACGGCATTGCCCACGATGACGTCGTCGACCCGGCTCGGGTCGAGCGCGGGCACGGACTTGACAAGGTGCTTGATAACCTCGGCGGCGAGGTCGTCGGGACGGGTGAAGCGGAAGCCGCCGCGCGGGGCTTTGCCGACGGCCGTACGGTAGCCGGCAACGATATAGGCTTGTTGGGTCATGATGTTAATTCTGTCATGCTGAGCAACGCGAAGCATCTTATCACGTTCGCGCCGCTCGATTTAAGAAGTTGGTTCTGACGAAGGTCGCCGTGATAAGATGCTTCCTTCGTCAGCATGACAAACGATTAATTGCGAAGCGGCTTACCAGTCGTGAGGATGCTTTGAATCCGCTCCAGCGTCTTGCGCTCCCCAGTCAGACTCAGAAACGCCTCGCGCTCTAAATCCAGCAAATACTGCTCGCTCACCTCCGTAGGCGCGCTCAGGTCGCCGCCGCACATCACGTAAGCCAGCTTGTCGGCGATTTTCTGGTCGTGCTCCGAGATGTATTTGCCTTCCTTCATGGCAAACACGCCGGTTTTGAACATCGCCAGCGCGCCTTTGCCGTGCACTTTGATGTTGGTTTTCGGCACCGGCTGGGTGTAGCCAGCGTCGGCCAGCTCCAGCGCGACGGCCTTGGCCTGGGCAATGACGCGGTTCGAATTCACCACGATTTCGTCGCCCCGGCGCAGGAAGCCCAGGTCGAATGCCTCGGCGGCGGAGGTCGAAACCTTGGCCGTGCTGATGGTCATGTAGGTGTTGCGCAGCAGGTTCAGTTCGGGCTCGCCCTCTTCGTACTTGAGGGCCGTGCGCAGGGTCATTTCCTTGGTGCCGCCGCCGCCGGGGATGAGGCCCACGCCGAATTCCACGAGGCCCATGTAGGTTTCGGCGGCCGCTACCACGCGGTCGCAGTGCAGGTTGAGCTCGCAGCCACCGCCTAGGGTGAGGCCGTGCGGCGTGCCCACCACCGGGATGCTGCTGTAACGCATCCGCATCATGGCGTTCTGAAACTGCCCAATCATCAGGTTCAGCTCGTCGAAGTCCTGCTCCAGCGCCTGCATGTACACCAGCCCGAGGTTGGCCCCGGCCGAGAAGTTCGGCGCGTCGTTGCCCACCACGAGGCCGCGGTAGCCAGCTTCGGCCAGTTCGATGCCCTTCAGCAGCCCTTGGATAACGTCGGAGCCCATCGAATTCATTTTCGAGTGGAATTCCACGTTCAGGATGCCGTCGCCGAGGTCGATTACCGAAGCGCCGGGGTTCTTCCACAGCACTTTGCCACTGGCGCGCAGGTTGTCGAGGATAATAAAGTTCTCCACACCCGGGATAGGCTGGTAGCTCTGGCTGGCCTGGTCGTAGAACTTGCGCATGCCGTCTTCCACCTTATAGAAGGTCGAATTGCCGGCCGCCAGCATTTCTTCCACCCACGCAGCTACCGTGCGCCCGGCGGCCTTCGCCAACTCCACGCCGGCCTGCACACCCAGCGCGTCCCAGGTTTCAAACGGTCCTAGTTCCCAGCCAAAGCCGGCGCGCAGGGCATCGTCGATTTTGTACAACTGGTCCGAGATTTCCGGCACCCGGTTGCTTACGTAAGCGAAGAGGCCGCCGAAGCTCAGGCGGTAGAACTCGCCCGCTTTGTCCTTGCCCGCCACCAGTACCTTGAAGCGGTCGGCCAGCTTTTCGATGGCCTTGGTGGTTTCCAGCGTGGCGAATTTCACCTTCTGGCTGGGCTTGTATTCCAGCGTGTTCAGGTCGAGCGCGTGGATTTCCGACTTGCCATCGGCGCCCTTCACTTTCTTGTAGAAGCCCTGGCCGGTTTTGTCGCCCAGCCACTTGCTCTCGCCCATTTTCTTGACGAAATCGGGCAGCACGAACACGTCCTTGGCTTCGTCGTTCGGCAAACCCTGGGCCAGCCCGTTGGCTACGTTGATGGTCGTATCCAGCCCCACCACGTCGGAAGTGCGCAGGGTGGCCGACTTGGCGTGCCCAATCACCGGCCCGGTGAGCTTATCGGTTTCCTCCACCGTCAGGCCCAGCTTCTGCATGGTTTGCATGGCGTCGAGCAAAGCCCATACGCCCACGCGGTTGGCAATGAAGCCGGGCGTATCCTTGGCCAGCACCACGGTTTTGCCGAGGAACAGGTCGCCGTAGCGTTGCAGGAAATCCAGCACCTCCGGCTTCGTCTCGGCCGTCGGGATGATTTCCAGCAGCTTGAGGTAGCGCGGCGGATTGAAGAAGTGCGTACCAGCGAAATGCTGCCGGAAATCGCCGGAGCGACCTTCGGCTAGCAGGTGAATGGGAATGCCCGAGGTATTGGAGGTGATGAGCGTGCCCTTCTTGCGGAACTGCTCCACCCGCTCGTACAGCGACTTCTTGATATCCAGCCGCTCCACTACTACTTCGATGGTCCAGTCGCAGCCCGCGATGTCCTTCAGGTTGTCGTCGAAGTTGCCGGTTTTGATGAGCCGGGCGTCGGCCTTGCGATACAGCGGCGAGGGGTTGGAAACGATTGCAGCCTGCAGCGCAGCATTCACGATGCGGTTGCGCACGGCCGGAGCCTCCAGCTTCAGGCCCTTCTTTTCCTCGTCGGGCAGCAGCTCTTTCGGCGCGATGTCGAGCAGCAGCACCTGCACGCCGATGTTGGCGAAATGACACGCAATGCGCGAGCCCATGACGCCGGAGCCCAGCACGGCAACTTTCTTGATGGTTCGGTTCATTTTTTCTGTCATCCGGAGCGAAGCGAAGGACCTTACCACGTCCGCACCGCTTGAGTTAAGTAAGTGAGCTGAACAACGCGGCCGTGATAAGATGCTTCGTCCCTCAGCATGACATGTTTAGTCTTTACGCCGTGGCTTCAATTCAAAGTCCTCAAAAAGCGTCTTCCCCTCAATCATCCCCGTAATCTGCCCCGCCACTTTGAAAAAGATATCCAATTGGCTCTGCGGAATTTTCTCCCTGATTTTCAGATTAAAATGCCGCACCGTCTGGCGCGAAACCTCCTTCTTCTCCAGCCCCAGCGGGGTCAGGAAAATGCGGACCGAACGTTTGTCCACCGTATCGCCCTGCTTGTAAATCAGCCCTTTTTCCTCCATGCTGCGCAAAATGCGCGTCAGGCTACGGGTTTCGAGGCCCAGCAAAGGCGCTATTTTCGTGGCGGGCGTGCCGTTGTCCTGGTCGATGTTCAGCAGCACGAAGCCGATGCTCGTGGTAATGTCGTTCTGGGCCGCCTGCACATTGTACATGCGCGAAATGGCGTGCCAGGCCACTTTGATATTGTAATCGACGGTTTCTTCTGGTTTCATGCAATAGTTGAAAGTGCGGTAAACTTACGAAGAAATTTGTTAGGCTTGCATACTACTTTAGGAAATGACCAAAAGTTTATGACGCCTACTTACCACACAAAAAAAGGACGTATCATGCTGAACGCAGTGAAGCATCCTCTCGCGCCAGAACCAATCGTTCCAACGTGCGAGGATGCTTCACTGCGTTCAGCATGACATGCTATTTGTGACGTTTAGCAATCTAACGCCGCGAATCTGTATTGTACAGGCTCTCGATGATGTCCTTATTATTTTCGGTAATCACCTTGCGCTTCACCTTCATGGTCGGCGTCATTTCGCCGCTTTCCACCGTCCACAACTCCGGCAATAGCGCGATTTTTTTCACCTGCTCCCACTGCGCGAAGCTCTGGTTGTATTTCTTCACGAGGCCTTCGTAGTGCTCCACCACTTTCTCGTTCTTCACGAGTTCGGCATTAGAGGCGTCGGGCACGCCGTTGCGCTTGCACCAGCCCTTGAGGTCGGAGAAGGACGGGATAATGAGGGCACCAGGAAATTTCTGGTCGGCGCCCACCACCATCACCTGCTCGATGAGCGGGTCTTCCTTGAGTTTGCCCTCGATGACCTGCGGGGCAATGTACTTGCCGCCCGAAGTCTTGAACATCTCCTTCTTGCGGTCGGTGATTTTGAGAAACTTACCGTTCACAAACTCCCCGATGTCGCCGGTGTGGAACCAGCCGTCAGCGTCGATGGTCTCGGCCGTGAGTTCGGGCTTGTTGTAGTAGCCCTTCATCACCGAGGCCGATTTGGTCAGAATCTCGCCGTCCTGGGCAATTTTGACCTCCATGTTGTCGATGAGCGGGCCCACGGTGCCAATCATGTTGTTCTCGGGCTCGAAGCCGCCCACGGCAATCACGGGCGAGGTTTCGGTAAGGCCGTAGCCTTCCATCACCCGAATGTTAGCGGCCCAGAACACGCGCGCCAGGCGCGGCTGCAGGGCGCCGCCGCCGCTCACGATGCAGCGCAGGTTGCCACCCAGCGCCTCGCGCCATTTATTGAAGATGAGCTTATTGGCCAAGGCCAACTGCGTGTTGTAGAAGAAGCCTTGGTCCTTTTGGGTGTCGTATTTCAAACCCAAATCCAACGCCCAGAAGAACAGGCTGTGCTTGATACCGGTTTGCTCGTGGCCTTTGGCAACGATTTTATCATACACTTTTTCGAGCAGGCGCGGCACGGTGGTGAAGATGCTGGGATGCACCTCGCGCAGGTTGTCGGCGATGGTTTCCATGCTCTCCGCATAATAAATGCTCACGCTGTTTATCATGTAGAGGTAGGTCACCATGCGCTCGAAGATGTGACACAAGGGCAGGAAGCTCAGCGCCTTGTCATCCTTATTGACGGGCACGAAGCGCTGCGAGTTTTTGCAGTTGCTCAGCAGGTTGTCGTGGGTGAGCATCACGCCTTTCGGGTTGCCGGTAGTGCCGCTGGTGTAGATGAGCGTCAGCAAATCGTCGGGCTCGACGGCGGCTTTGAGCGGTTCCAGGTCAGCGGGGTTGCCTTTTTTGCCCAGTTCCAGCAATTCACCAAAATGCCGGGCGCCCTCGATTTTATCGAAGGTGAAGATATTTTCGGCCGGAATGTCGAGGCCGGCGGTGGCCTCCTTCACTTTGTCGAACAGCTTCTGGTCGGCCACGAACACGGCGCGCACGCCGGCATCGGTGAAAATATACTTGTAATCCTCGACCGTGATGCTGGGGTACATCGGCACGCTGGTGGCGCCGATTTGGGCGATGCCGAAGTCGGCCAGCAGCCACTCGGGGCGATTCATGCTGATGATGGCCACTTTATCGCCGCGCTTGAGGCCGAGGCTGACGAGGCCGAGGCTGACGAGGTTAGCCTGGTCCTGCACCTGTTGGCTGGAAATGGGGACCCACTGGCCATCGAGTTTGGCGGCGAGGGCATCAGATTTGGGCGCGGTACCAATCTGGTGCGTCAGGATGTCGAAAGAGCGGCGAACGTCCATAAGGATGGGTGGGCTAAGGCGGAACGAGTGAATTTCAGCCTAAATAAAGAGCTTTTTTTGGAGCTATTCCAAATACGGTACAGCTGAGCCTTGTTCGTAGGGCCGCCGGGAAGGTTGTCGGTGAGCCGTCGAAATCGATAAAAATGCCGCTTTGGCGCTGGTTTCTGCGTAAATTTGGCCCACTGCCTTTCTGCATTCCAATGAATCTGGCCCTGTTTTTTGACCCGCTGCCGGAAACGTTGACGCCCGTTTCGCCCGTGCCGTCCACACTGGCGGCCTACGTCAGCCGCTTCACCGAAACTTTCCCCGACTGGCGCGGCGCCGACCTTGCCCTCATCGGCCTCGACGAGTGGCGCGGCAGCGCCGCCGGCCCGCCCGCCACCGAGCGCCCCGGCACCGACCTCGTGCGCCAGCGCTTCTACCAGCTTCAAAAAGGCACCGGCATCGTGCGCCTAGTCGACCTCGGCAACCTGCGCCCCGGCCTCAGCCTCGAAGACACCTACCAGCGCCTGCGTGAAATCATTGGCGCCCTGCTCGATGCCGGCACCGTGCCGCTGCTCATCGGCGGCAGCCACGACCTCGACTACGGCCAGTTCCTGGCCTACGAGGCGCAGGACCGCCCCATCAGCTTCGCCGTGGTGGATGCCCGGCCCGACATGGCCGAGCCTAACTCCGCCGCCCCGGCCGAGGACAGCCACCTGCGCCGCATGCTGGTCCATGAGCCCAATTTCGTGTTCAGCCTCGCGCATCTGGCGCACCAGCAATACCTCACGCCGCCCGAAATTCTGGTAGCGCTGGAAAAGCTGCACTTCGAAACCATGAGCGTGGGCGAAATCCGCGCCGACAAGCGTTTGGCCGAGCCGCTCATCCGGCAGGCCGATTTTATGAGCGTAGATTTGGCCGCCATCCGCTGGCAGGATGCCCCCGGTTACCAGCCCGCCAATCCCTTCGGGCTCAGCAATGAAGATGCTACCCAGCTCTGCTGGTATGCCGGGCACAACGCGCAACTCAGCTCCTTCGGCCTCTACGGCTACCGGCCCGACCAGGACCCGCAGGGCCTGGCCGCCGCCACGTTGGCCACCATGCTCTGGTACTTTATCGAAGGCTTCTACCACCGCCGTCCCGAAACGGGCTTCGGCACCTTCCGCTTCCTCACCTACACCGTGGTGCTGCCCGGCAACCCCGACAAGCTGGTGTTCTACAAATCGCGCCGCGCCGAGAAGTGGTGGATGGAAGTGGAAAGCCTCGGCGACAGCGAAAACAAGCGGGTGATTCCCTGCACGTATGAAGATTATCTGCACGCCTCGCAGGGCGACCTGCCGCAGCGCTGGATTCGCCTGCAGGCTCTGTTAGGTTAATGGAAACGCTACCTACCTACACCAAAAACCAGCTCGCCCTGCGCAATGGCCAGGACCGCGACGAAATCTGGGTGGCCTTTCGGGGGGATATTTACGACGTGAGCCGCTCGCGGCTCTGGCGGCGCGGTAACCACTACGAGCATTGGGCTGGTCAGGACTTAACCCGGGAGCTGGAAAAGGATGCGCCGCACACGGCGAATGTATTTGATAACTTCCCGATTATTGGCCGATTAGTGTAACTGATGACTACCGAAAGCCCTTCCGACTACAACGACCTCGAAACGCTGCCCACCGCCCAGCTCCTGGCCGGTATGAACCAGCTCGACCTGACGGTGCCGCTGGCCGTGCAGCAGGCCCTGCCGCAGATTGAGCAACTGGTAGAAGCCACCGTGGCCCGGCTGCAGGCCGGCGGCCGGCTGTTTTACATCGGCGCGGGCACCAGCGGGCGGCTGGGCGTGGTCGATGCATCGGAGTGCCCGCCCACGTTTGGCGTGCCGGCCGGGCTGGTGGTCGGCATCATCGCGGGCGGCGATGTGGCCATCCGCCAGGCCGTGGAGGGCGCGGAAGACGATGCCGAGCAAGCCTGGCTGGACTTACAGGCCCATAATATCAACGAGAAAGACGTGCTGGTAGGAATTGCCGCCTCGGGCCGCACGCCCTACGTCATCGGCGGTTTGCAGGCGGCGCGAGCGGCGGGGCTGGCCACCGGCTGCATCGTGTGCAACGCGGGCTCGGCGGTGGCAGCAGCGGCCGAGTTTCCGGTGGAAGTGGTGACGGGGCCGGAGTTCGTGACCGGCAGCACGCGGCTCAAGGCCGGCACGGCGCAAAAGCTGGTGCTCAACATGCTCACTACCGCCACATTCGTGCGCCTGGGCCGAGTGAAGGGCAATAAAATGGTGGACATGCAGCTTTCCAACGAAAAGCTGGTGGCCCGCGGCGAGCGCATGCTGATGGACGAGCTGGGCGTGAGCGAAGCTGAGGCAGCGGCACTGCTGAAGCAGCACGGCAGCGTGCGGGCGGCCCTGGCCGCGCGTTCGTAGAATCGTTTAGCTTAGGCGCGAAAGGCTTACTTTTTCGGCCGAACGATTTGGGCAATGCGGCGTTTTAGGGGCAGGCACCGGCTAAAGCAGGTGCAACATGCTATGCACACCATCGAACCACACTACAACTGGATTGACCAGTATTCGGCCTCCGAAGACCCTCGCTCGCCGCTTTTCGAAGCCGAGAACAGCCTGGAGACTTTCACCAACACCATTTACGGCTATTACATTCACCCGCAGTGGGATAGTCTGGGCTCCGACACGCTGTTCTGCAAAATTCTCTTCGTCGACTACGACGACGGCGTGGGCATCCTCGAATTCATCGGTGAATGGAATGACGCCATCGAAAACGACGTCATGGAGCTCAAGCGCAACATCATCGACGTGATGGTGCACGAGGGCATCCGCAAGTTCATCCTCGTGGGCGAAAACGTGTTCAACTTCCACGGCTCCGACGATGAGTATTATGCTGAATGGTTTGAGGAAGTAGAAGATGGCTGGATTGCGGGCGTCAACTTCCAGGAGCATGTGTTGCGCGAGATGCGGCAATACAATATCGACAGCTACGTCAATTTCGGCGGCGACCTGGACGATTTGCCCTGGCGGACCTACGAGCCGCGCCGGCTGTTTGAAGTGGTTGACGCCATGCTACGGCGCCGGCTGGGGGCGTGATATTGAGAAAACAAAAAAGGGCCTCCCCGATGGGGAGGCCCTTTTGAAGTCTAGGACTTCGGCTAAATTACTGAGCCGGGGTCGTAGCGGGAGCCATTTTGTCGGCCGACTCTTCCATAGCGTCAGCTTTGGCATCAGCCGAGTCACGCACGGCGTCAGCTTGGTTCTCCATAGCGTCAGCTTTGGCTTCGCCAGCAGCTTCTACGTTGTCAGCAGCTTGCTCGGTAGCCTCTTCTTTCTTGCTTTCGCAAGCGGTGAACGAGAACGAAGCAGCAGCCAGAGCGAGGAACAGGACCTTTTTCATGTTGTTGGGTTTTGAAATGTGTGGTTGTAAGGATTTTCGAGGTTAACCTTCGCCCGCTGGCCGGAGGCCGCCAGGCAAATTCGGGGGTTAATGCCCGTCTCGAAAAAAGGTAACCCACCCGCCGAAAATTATTTTTTGCGGAACACAATCCCAATCGGCACGCCGCTGAAATCGAAGTGCTCGCGCATCCGGTTTTCGAGGTAGCGCGTGTAGCTGGCGCCCACGTACTGCGGCAGGTTGCAGAAGAAGGCAAACACCGGGTTGTGCGTCGGCAGCTGCGTGGCGTATTTGATGCGCACCAGCTTACCCTTTTGAATGGGCGGCGGGTATTTTTCTATCACTTTCAGCATCACATCGTTCAACTGCGAAGTCGGAATTTTGCGGCGCTTATTCGCCACTACTTCGATGGCCGTTTCGATGGCTTTGTGTACGCGCTGCTTGTTGAGCACCGACACGAACAGCACGGGCGGATACGCAATAGGCGCAATCTTTTCCATGATTTTGGCCTCGAACTCCTTGGCCGTATTGGTTTCCTTGTTCTCAATCAAGTCCCACTTGTTCACCAGGATAACGATGCCTTTGCGGTTCTTGTCGGCCAGCGCGATGATGTTCACATCCTGCGCTTCTATGCTGCGGGTGGCGTCGAGCATCACGATGCACACGTCGCACTCTTCGAGGGCGCGCAGGCTGCGCATGTTGGAGTAGAATTCGATGTCTTCGCTAACCTTGGCCTTGCGGCGCAGGCCGGCGGTGTCCACTAGCAGGAAGTCGTTGCCGAAGGCCGTGTAGCGGGTCGAAATCGAGTCGCGGGTGGTGCCGGCGATGTCGGTTACGATGGTGCGCTCTTCGCCCAGCAGTAGGTTCACGAGGCTCGATTTGCCCACGTTGGGGCGGCCGACGACGGCGATTTTGGGCAGGCCGGATTCGGGCTCTTCTTCCCAGGGGTCGTCAAAATGTGCCACCACGGCGTCGAGCAGGTCGCCGGTGCCGGCACCATTCTGGCTGCTGATGGGGAAGATTTCGGCATCGCCCAGGCCCAGGGCGTAGAACTCGCCGCTGGCGTGAGCGCGGGCGTGGGTATCGGCCTTGTTGGCAACCAGGTAGATGGGCTTCTTACCGATATAGCGACGCAGGGTATTGGCAAATTCCTCGTCCAGGCCGTGCATGCCGGAATCGGCATCGACCATGAACAAAATCACGTCGGCCTCGTCGATGGCCAGCTTGACCTGCTTGTTGATTTCGCCCTCGAAAATATCATCCGAGTTGTGCACGTAGCCACCGGTATCGATGACGGTGAAGTACTTACCGGTCCACTCGCCGTGGCCGTAGTGGCGGTCGCGGGTCACGCCGCTCTCGTTGTCCATGATGGCCTTGCGCTGGCCCACCAAACGGTTGAATAGCGTGGACTTGCCCACGTTCGGGCGGCCCACAATGGCAATTGTGTTTTTTAGCATGATGCTGACCCCAGCCGCCGGCCCGACCTAGTTTCGGCAGTGCCCGGGGTGATTAAGTTTATAGATGGTCGGAAATGATGTAGCGCGGACTTTGTAGTCCGCAATTGTTAACGTTCTGACTCGCGGACTACAAAGTCCGCGCTACTGGTAGCCAAACCGGCTCAAAGCCTTCGGGTCGGTGCGCCAGTTCTCGTTCACTTTTACGTATAGCTCCAGGAACACTTTTTTGAGGAAAAACTTCTCCATTTCCTCGCGTGCCCAAGTGCCTACTTTTTTCAGCGCCTCGCCTTTCTGGCCGATAATGATGCCTTTCTGGCTGGTCCGCTCGACGTAAATAATGCCGCGAATGCGAATGATATCGTCGTCTTCCTTGAATTCTTCGATGGCGACCTCGCAGCTGTAAGGCACTTCTTTCTTGTAGAGCTTGAAGATTTTTTCGCGTACCATTTCGGCGGCGAAGAAACGCTCGGGCTTGTCGGTCAGTTCATCTTTGGCATAATACGGCGGGTGAACCGGCAGGCGCTCCTTCACCAGCTGTAGCACCTGCTCGG
>Ga0247804_10000619_pt1 | contig 16371 bp, 17 predicted proteins | sample UWRJL029104C1_FD_181142 | JGI IMG/M metagenome (GOLD analysis project Ga0247804, IMG submission 181142) | Plant litter microbial communities from Arlington Agricultural Research Station in Wisconsin, United States - UWRJ-L029-104C-1 | ecosystem: Environmental > Terrestrial > Plant litter >...
TTTCTTTAAATCCTTTAGTAATATCGCCAGTTTTTGGGTCGTTCCAGTTCATTGCATAAACCGGGAAACCTAAGCGATCGCCATCGCGTTTACTTAATTTTCCATGTCCATCCGGTTTTAAAATCAAAGGCAGATGCGCCCATTTCGGCATATCTGTTTCCCAACCCAGGTATTTCCAAAGTAAGATATGAACCGGTGCTGATGGCAACCATTCCTCCCCACGAAATGCGTGCGAAATTTCCATCGCTTTATCATCTACCACAACAGCTAAATGATAAGTCGGCATTCCATCCGCTTTCAACAAAACTTTATCATCTACAATAGAAGTTTCAAAACTTACATCGCCACGAATTAAATCATTGAAATGAACAATTTCGTCTTCAGGAACTTTAATGCGGATAACGTGAGGCGTATTTGCCGCCAACAATTCTTCAACCTCACTAACTGTTAGAGTTAAAGAGTTCCGCATTTCCATACGCGTTGCCTGGCCATATTGAAAGTTTGGAATTTCCTTGCGTTTCGCATCCAGATCTTCCGGTGTATCGAAAGCATAATAGGCATATCCGTCACTGATTAACTGCTCTGCAAACTTTCTGTAACTCGGTTTGCGCTCGCTTTGGCGATAAGGTCCGTAAGCGCCGGGTTTTTCCGGACTCTCATCAGGAGTAATGCCACACCAATTCAAACAGTTTACAATATATTCTTCTGCCCCTTCTACAAAGCGGTTTTGATCAGTATCTTCTACACGCAGAACAAAAGTTCCGTTATGTTTTCTGGCAAATAAATAATTAAACAAGGCTGTGCGAACGCCGCCTAAGTGTAAGCCTCCTGTTGGGCTTGGTGCAAATCGAACTCTAACTTTTTTATCCATGATTACGCAAAGAGCAGGGAGTTATTGGCTTAGATCCATGGTGCAATCCATGCTCCAGGCGCTATGCACTATGCTCGGCACAAAGATATGTTTTTCATTCATTTATCCATTTTTCATCTGTGGTTATGCACTTGTGATTCATGAATTATTGTCTTTAGTTTTTTTGGAAAAGCATAATGGTTTTATGTTTTTTTCGTTTTGTTGTTGTAATTTGGCTACCCAAAGCATGAATCCATACGAAAAGAAACGCCGCTGGAAGTTCTTCCTTCTCATTTTTGCCATCTTAATCGGTATTGCATCGGTATTTTACACCGATTCTTTCGTTAAGAAAATGGAACGTGAGGAAGCAAATCAATTTCAACTCTGGGTAAAGGTACAAGAGCGTTCGATGCTTTTAATGGATAATGATTTACTCGTTGGTCTTGTAGAAACTGTTCGGCAAAACACTAAAATGCCGGTTATTTTAACAAATAAAGAGGGCTTAATTATTTCATCAACAGGATTAGACAGTACTAAAACCTATTATCCAGATAATGAAAAGCTAGTTTATGATAGCTTATACTTTGTAAATCAACTGGCTACCATGAAAATGCAGCATAAACCTGCTACTATGAATGTTTTTGGGGATGAGTTTAAAGCCTACTACAAAGATTCATTTATACTTACCCAGCTTCGCTACTTTCCATACATTCAAATGGGTGTTATTTTTCTTTTCCTTTTAACCGCATATGCCGCATTTAGTTCTGCAAGGCGGGATGAACAAGACCACGTCTGGGTCGGACTGGCTAAGGAAACCGCACATCAGTTAGGCACACCAATATCATCGCTCATGGCCTGGGTAGAACTCATGAAATCGAAATTCGATGCCGAAGACGACCCATTGATTGCCGAAATGGAAAACGACATTAAACGCCTGGAAATTATTACGGATAGGTTCTCAAAAATTGGATCAAAACCAATACTCGAAGATCATGTTGTTTACGTAGTAATCAACAATTTTATCGAGTATTTTAAGGTGAGAACGTCTGATAAAGTTAAATTTACCATTACAGGCGATGAACAGGTAAGGGCGATGTTAAATGTTCCACTATTCGACTGGGTTACGGAAAACTTACTTAAAAATGCGGCAAACGCAATCGAAAATGAAGGTTCAATTTCTGTAAACATCATCGAGAACCTGGCTAAAGAACAAGTATTTATCGACGTTACCGATAGCGGGAAAGGGATTCCCAGATCAAAATTCGACGCGGTGTTTCAGCCTGGTTACACCACAAGAAAACGAGGATGGGGCTTAGGTTTATCGTTAACCAAACGTATCGTGGAAAATTACCATAGCGGCGAAATCTTTGTCAAAGACTCTGAATTAGGTAAAGGAACAACCTTTAGAATAATCTTAAAAAGCAGCTTGAAATATGAACCGACCACAGCCTAACGACTACCCAGCCTGGGGAGAAACTTACATTAGCAAAGTTGATGGCGATATTATTGAAATCCTGGAAAAACAGGTTTTTAGTATCCCCGTGTTATTTGAATCGAATAAGGAAAAAGAAAATTTTGCTTATGCGGAAGGTAAATGGACTTTGAAAGAAATGCTGGGTCATATAATTGATTGTGAACGCATTTTTGTTTACCGCATGACTTGTTTCGCAAGAAATGAACAGCAACACCTACCTGGTTTTGAAGAAGATGATTACGTTGCCAGCGCCCGTTTTGCTGAACGCAATTACGAAGATATGATTGAAGAATTTGCCGCTTTGCGCAAAGCAAATCTCTATTTTTTCAAAAGTTTGAATGAAGTGGAGTTAAATAGAAAAGGTGTTGCTTCAGGTAGGGAAATCACAGTAAAGTCTATTCTGTTTATCGCTGCAGGTCACATCATTCACCACGCTGGCATCCTAAAAGAACGTTATCATGTGGTTTAAAAATTTTACAATTGATGATTTAAACGACAGACCGAAAAATCATATCGGCGGGTTACTGGAAATCAAGTTTACAGAAATCGGCGAAGATTTTATTATTGGAACCATGCCAGTCGATGAGCGTACACACCAACCTGCTGGCATATTACATGGCGGGGCATCGGTTGTTTTAGCCGAAACGTTAGGCAGCATCGCTTCCTATATGTGTATCGATCCTGAAAAATATATAGCTGTTGGCCTGGAAGTTAATGCAAACCACCTACGACCGGTTAAAAGCGGATTGGTGAAAGGCATTTGCAAACCGTTGCATGTTGGTGCCAAAACCCAGGTTTGGGAAATAAAAATTTATGATGAACGTGGTAAAATGAATTGCATAAGCCGCTTAACGGTTGCCATTATTAAGAAACCACAATAAAACCGGCGAAGATCCTCATGCTTTTGACATGAGGATCTTCGCAAGTTGATTGTATTCTATTGCCCGATTGCTTTTTTCTCGATTAAAAAGGAGGTAATTAAACCTAAGCCGCCAAAAATACCCAGGCAACCGAAGTAAATCGCTGCTGACTGGTCTTCTTCAGCGTGTGACATATCAGGACCGAAAACACCTCTAACGGTAAATAATGCAACCAATAATCCGATACCTAAGCCGACTAATAACAAGCCGAATTTTAAACTCAGGTATGGCCGCGGCGTAGATTTTCCGACACCGGGGTCTATACCGCGTTCTATCATTGCCATTTTTTCTTTGTTCGATAAATAGCGTATTCCAAATACCATTGCAAATGCGCCTAAAAAAAGTGAGATTGGAATTAATGCTGCTTCTTCCATGATTGTAATTTTTTATTTATTTAAATATTTTGTTTTCTATTGAACCGTGTTCTGTGTATTAGGACTACATGGTTTTTAATCAGGTTACACCATCCGGAAGAAAAATTTAGATTAACATTTTCTATCTGAAATTATAAGTGTTTAAACATTTCTACCTTTGCAGCATGAACTGGATTATATTAATTATAGCAGGCCTTTTTGAAGTTGGCTTTACCACTTGTTTAAAACTCTCGAACAATTTCAGTAATTTAAAATGGAGCATTGGTTTCTTTATCTGTATTGCCTTGAGTTTTATATTGCTAAACAAGGCATCGCAAACTTTACCAATGGGTACCGCTTATGCTGTCTGGACTGGCATTGGCGCTGTCGGAACCGTAATTATTGGAATTGTTTATTTTAACGAACCGGCAACATTCTGGCGAATATTTTTCATTTGTACTTTAATTGGATCTATTGCAGGCTTAAAGTTTTTTGCAGCGCATTAAAGAATGAATTTGTGCTTTTTAAAGAAGGTTTAAATCTATCTTTTCATAATTCTATAATTTGTCACAACTGCGTGTCAGACCACAATTATTCTGTTAATTCTCCATGAATCTGAGCGTTATAATACAAGCCGTTATATTTAAACCTGATTGAAGTGGAAAGCCCGCAATCCCGATTTTTCATCGGGAGCGGACTTGAAACGAAAAGCAGGACTGAAAACCGCCATAATTTACTGTCCCTTGATTTTCAAAAAATCAAATAGTCATACAAATTGGAATTGAATCATCTCAATCAACGAAAAAGATTTCTCCGCTGCGGTCGAAATGATGATAGTTGAAATACACTTTATCGAATTAAATTCGCCTCATACAAGACTTGACTGTAACCTATATATCTTGATGGTAGTCTTAGCTTAAGTATGAAGCAAGAGTTAACAGATTTAGAGCTGATTCAAAATGTATTAACCGGCGAAACCGGGCAGTACGCTTTGTTGGTTAAACGCCATCAGCGGTTTGTTTTCACACTTGCTTTAAGGTTTGCAAAAAATCGGGAGGATGCGGAGGAAATCGCTCAGGATTGTTTCTTAAAAGCCTACAAAGCGTTAGGCTCTTTTAAACAAACGGCAAAATTTAGCACCTGGTTGTACACAATTACCTATACAACCGCAATGACTTTTTTGCGTAAAAAACGTTTAGATACGTCATCAATTAGTGATGAGCAAATTTTCTTACAGTTGGAAAACCATACATCGGCGTTTAATGCTAATGTTTACGAACAACAAAACAGTCACGCTTTTTTAAACCTGGCCATTAATGAATTGCTACCTGATGATGCTACTATTATAACGCTGTTCTACAAAGGCGAACAAAGTTTAGAAGAAATTGGCGAGGCCTTAAACATGGAACCAAATACGATAAAAGTAAAACTGCATCGTGCAAGGCAAAGGCTTAAGGAAAAATTACAATATTTGTTAAAAGATGAGGTAAAGGAGTTACTATGAATACAATAGAACAACAACTTTGGGATTACATTGATGGAAATTTGAATGAAACCCAACGAAAAAGCATCGAAGAAAAAATTGAATCCGATATTTCGGTAAAGCTACAGTATGAAGAATTATTAAATTTAAACATTGCTTTCGGCGAAATGGAACTCGATGAACCATCGATGTCTTTCACCAGGAATGTAATGGAAGTTGTTGCGCTTCAGCCCGCACCTGTATCATTAAAAACAAAAGTAGATAACCGGATTATTTTTAGCATTGCGGCATTTTTTGTGCTTTCTATTTTGGCAATGCTAGGTTATATCGTATATAATACAACTTTCGTAATGCCTGATTTCAGCAAGTACTTTGCTGTTAATTTAAATGTAGAAAAGGTTTTAACCCCAACCACCTTGTACATATTTATAGGTGTAGATTTAATTCTGGGGTTAATATTTATCGATTACGTATTAAGGAAAAAACTAAGCCATAAAAATTGATTTTGGTGTATCCCAATCTTTCTGTTCTACATGATGAAAGTTGGCAGGCGATTTTTTGAAATAAGTTTCAAAAAAATTTATAGCTGGCCATGTAAGTGCTTTAATTCTTAGTTATAGTGCTGAAAATGTTAGATTAGCATTAGGTGATTGGTGTAGGATTTCTGAAAAAAAGACATAGCCTTGGAAAAACAGATATGTTATCAGCAATTAGGTGTTAACCGAAGATATTATAGAAGACCAAAAATAGTGGTGTTCAATAGCAGATATACCTTTTATCCCCATCACCTTTGTAAATAGGTATATACCAAAGCCAACTGCTAATAATCGGCAGGTTTATTAACTCTTGAAGCCTTAATTAGATACTTTGAGACAAAGTCTGAAAAGCTTTTTCTGTAGTAGTCGCGTACTGTAATTTCTATACCATTGGACATTCTGATGGTATTCCCACTTATAAACTCAATGTGATCGTACGACACAATAAAACTTCTATGAAATTGTAGAAAAATTTCCGCCTGACTAAGTATCGAAAACATCTCGGTTAAAGACATATAAGTTGTGATCTTTCGAGTTGTGGTGTAGATTGTCACGTAATTAAGCTTGCTTTCTACCGCGATAATTGAATTAAATTTGACGCTGATAATCTTATTGTTGTCCTCTTTGCTCTTAACCAGAAAACCAGCTTGATCGATTTTTCGGCTTTCATTTTCGTAGCCTGTGAAAAGCTTATCTATGCAGATAATAAATTCCCCTAAAGTATAAGGTTTTAACAAGTAATCATCAACCCCAGCTTTGAACGCTTCATAACCATATTTTGTATAGCCGGTAGTGAAAACAAGCTTATTGGTTTTTCTCCTTATCTCAGCTGAGAGCTCAATACCATTAATTATTGGCATATCTACATCGAGGAGAACCAGATCAACCTGATCTATTTTTTTAAAAGCACTAAGCGCTATTTGTGGATCTGTGAAACAATCAATCAATTCGAGCGTCGGAACAGCTGAAATATACCTTTTTAACCCTAGAATTGAATGTTCTTCATCATCAATAATTATACATTTATACATAAGAAAAAAATATCGTTCTAAATATAACCATATTCCTAGAATACTTTAACGGAAATACTTTTAGTACCTATTTCTCCTCCGACAGTAATTTTGAATGTCAAGCAAATAATACTATGGATGCGAATTATCTCATCTGATAATTTTCCCAACTTAGTTATAACCCTTTTTCCTGAAATTATTCTTGATTTGAAATATTGCTCAAAATATTTCAAATCATATTCCACTTTTGAAAGATCATCCCGTTGAATAAAATGGTTCAAGTTCCTATAGTTTTCAAACTCTTTTAATGCCTCTCTGATTTAATTAACCAGCATCGTTGGATTCTGCAAATTGAATGATTGGCCCCCATTTTTTATCATAGTTTTGGCGTTTTCTATAAGTAGACCAAGGTAATCGTTGTCTTCTACAATTAGAATTGCATCGGTAAGTATTTTTCTACTTAATTTTTCAATATCTCTTTCCATATCAAATCACTAACCAATCAGACTTTCGACCTATAAATTTAATCTATAGTACAAATGTGCCAATATAGCCCGAATCCCGAGCCATATTTATATGGAACGTGATTTTGACTTTAAGAAAAAATTATCTGAAAAGCACTTCTAACCTTAGTATCTTCGATTCAAGAATTTAATGAAGGGCTAAAAAATTTATCCAACAGGTTTTCCGGAATCGTAATAATTAGCACGAAATGGCCATCTTCCTTCCAATAATGAAATGATGCTTTATCACCATATATAATTTTCAGCCTATTGGCAATGTTTTTTAGGCCTGCTCCTGATTCAATGTGTTTTACCTCTCCATTGATCATGTTTTTAGTCTTAATTACTAAATTTTCAGATATTATTTCAAGAGTTATTGACGGCTTATCTCCCGATGAACTAAAATAACCATGTTTTATCATGTTTTCAGCCAATGTGAGGATTACTAACGGAATCAAATGAAGGGTTGCTATTTTTGGCGAACAGTTTATGACAGGCAGATTAATATTTTTTTTTCTAAGGCTATACAAATCCAACAAAGTTTGTACATGTTTTATTTCCTCTCCAATTTTGGTAAATTCTCCTTGTTTGTTTGCATCAATTGCATACCGCATCATCCTTGACAGGTAAATGATTGCATTAGCAGCTTCCTGAGGATTGAAAGGTATACTGTGATAAACGAAGTCAAGGGTATTGAAGAGAAAATGCGGATTAATCTGAGCTTTTAACAAAGCATTCTGCGTAAGGCTCAACTCTTTCTCCATTTTTTGTTGCTTAAGTAAATTTTCGAAATTTTCCTGCCTCAGCCTCTCACGATCGGAACGCTCAAAATCGCGCATTTTCAGTAAGTAATACCCTGTAGAAAAGCCTAAAAAGTAGCTTCCACGATAGAGGTTTTTGAGTACGAACTGATAAGAAAATCTAAGTGGCGGCTCACCTTTAACTACGCCAATATACACAAGGGTTAGATCGGCCAGATAATGTAAAACAACATACATTGTTAGTGATATAATGAAGATAAAAGGGAGCTTCCACCATATTGAACTTTTTGTTTCAAATGCAAATGGAAAACCTATATCGGCGCAGGCATAAAAAAAGCAGACAATGATAATATAATGGAGGAAATAGGTCAGGGGATTGCCAAAAACCCCATAAACTAATCCGATAACAATCGTTTCATAACTAATAAATATCCCCCAAACAATAAGATGAATTTTATATTTCCTGATCCATTTTGAAATCATCTTAATCAAGGTTTTAAAGGGGTGTAAGTAGAAAATCTACCTTCCTGTGTACGACATTTCCGATGGCTTTTTGATGATGCTAAGTTGCCAAAAAAAAGCAATGAAAACAACAAAACTTACAACAAACAGACTTTCTAACCGTACTGTATTCATCTACAAAAGAGCGAATAATTTGTCGAACACAATTGGACAATCAGAACCAACAACACACATGCTGACTACCACTGTAACAGGAATTCGTTGAAACAAATTCAGCCGGAAGGATTTATTTCCTTCCGGTTTTAATAAGCTTCTCTGATACAAAACGGGAGAAATCTTTTCTATAGTAATCACCCACGGTCATTTGTATGCCCGTAACCATTTTAATGGTGTTCCCTGTTATAGATTCTATATGACGTTCAGCGATAATAAAACTTCTTTGAAACCGTTGAAAACCTGTTTGTTTCGAGAGTATATCAGCCATTTCTGAAAGTGTTATATATGTAGTAACTTTTTTTTGAATAGTATGAATTAGGATATAATTCATTTTGCTTTCAACAGCAACAATGTCCTCAAAACGTATATTTAAAATGGTCAGGTTTTCTTCCCTGCTTTTCACAAAAAAAGAAACAGCAGGAGTAATCCCGCACACTCTTTTTTCTTCAGAAACAGGAAATAGCTTGTTTACGGAGAAGAGAAATTCTCCGAAAGTATAGGGTTTAAGTAAGAAATCATCTGCTTCAGCCTTAAAGGCTTCGTAACCATATCTGGTATATCCTGTCGTGAATATCAGACGACTTTTTTCTCCCCTGATGCTTTTAGAAAGTTCAAGTCCATTAATTTCAGGCATATCAATATCCATTAAAATAAGATCAATTTCTCCAAGAGCAGCTATCGAGTTGAAAGCTTTAAGAGAGTCAGTGAAGGAAGCAATTAGCTGGAAATTCGTCAGCTTTTTAACATATCTTTCCAACGCATCAACTGCATGCTGATCATCATCTATTATAACACACCTGTACATATGAATCTTCTAAATTAGTTCAACGAAAATAGAAGATTGCTCTATGTGCCCAAAGCGATAAGTTAGAATCATCATCAGATGGGCGGCGCAAATCTTTTGAAATAGATTTCTTCTAGTGTGGATTCAAACACCTGACAAAAGATGATTGCTATATAATTATCAGATTATTTCAGTGTGCTTACTGCAATCCGTCCCGTAAATTTACCCCTCTAATATGATAAGATCGGTATAAAACTCAACCCCGCGTTCTCTGAGATATTCCGGAAAAAATTACCCCCTCATCATTTCCCAGCTGCTCACATAATCGGGTAACATTTTCTGCAATAAACTCAAAGCATATTTATAAACGACTTGCTGGCACGGATTACACTATCCAGAATATCTAAAACAATTTGACATAACTACCAATTTTAATAACTTATTTGCTTTGAAAAATGATAGTTATTATTTTTTTGATCAAGGTCATTACACTTTCCGTCCACTCATTTTTTGATTATTTTGGTGTCAAAAAAGGGACCAACGGGATCAAGCGAAATAAGTTTGCCAATGCTCATCACCTGAATTTTCAAGTCGCGGCACGATAAATTAATTCGTCATAAAGTGAATTGAAGAAATAAAACAGAAAAATTAAAAATAAAAAAAGGCCGCCATCGCAAGAAAGCAGCCCTCTTTGTAAATATGATAGCTAATTAAATTACTTTCACATTAACGGCATTTAAGCCTTTTTTACCGTTAGCAACTTCGTACTGTACTTTGTCGTTTTCACGGATTTCGTCGATAAGACCTGTTGAATGAACAAAAATTTCGCTATCACCGTTTGCAGGGATGATAAAGCCAAAACCTTTAGTTACATTGAAGAATTTTACTGTGCCTTCTTGCATTGTATTAAATATTAAAATTAAGTCTGCAAGGTAAGTTTTAATTTTTAAAATCAAAATAAATTTTAACATTTTTTTAACGTTAAAATTTTGTAAATAGCAGATTACTAAGGCCTTTTAATTGACTTACCAATAATCATCATTGTAATTTTACTATTATGTGGAATGCCAAGAGTAGTTCCGGGCAACACGTTAAACAGGTTTCGAATGTAAATGTCGGCCACAGCCTGCATGTTTTTTTTCTTAGATTCTACATTCTCCGGTAGTACACCGAAAACGTCTTTTACATGTATGCCACCCTGAAAATCTATTATTGCAGAAATTTGGTAAGCAAAATCTTTGTAAGCCCTGTCGATAACGATTTTATACTGCGGAAACAGATAATCGTAAGCTGCCGTCCTGCCTTCGAGTTTACTCGCCGTAACCAACTTTTCTACGGTAACAATTTTACTTTTTGGAATAAATTGAACCGGATCAGTTGCGGCAAAAGCACTATCACTATTCAGGTTTACGACATTTGATCTTTTGGTAATAAAAACAGTATCTGCATGGCTAGGCTGTTGCAATTTCCCGGCAGTAGTTCTTAATTTATTTTTAATGTAATGTTGGGCATAAAATGTCATATTCACATCCGATCGGAAATCAGCAAGAACGTTTTTTCCATTAACCTGTACCCGTTGCAGAATCAAACTGTCTTTACTCATTTCCTTAACCTTAAACCATTCTTCGGCAAAATTATACATGTTACCATGATCATATTGAAGAAAGAATTTTTGCATGATTTTCTTTTGTGGGCTCCAGGCCATCATGGTATCTTCTTTCGCAACTTCAATAATCCAGGATGGTTTCTGCATAAAACCTTCCTGATTGAAAGATAGATCGTTCTTGAATCGACGTTTCACTTCCTGGTATCGGATTCCTTTTACAGATTCCCATGTGTAATCTCTCAATTTCGGATTCGTTTTCTTTGAAGCGAAATCGCAGGATGAACACAATAAAATAACATAAAACAGGAAACACAAATTTCTAATCATATCCATATAACGCAGCAAGCGCAAATTTCGACTAAAATAATTTATTTTTTCTTAATCTGAATTACGTTAGCTACTTTCCTCTGACCTTCATGATCCCATTTCTTGTTATCGGTAGGATAATTAATTACGCCGTTGTTGGGATAACCATTAACCCAAAGCGTGGTGGATCCACCGCCGTCAAAATTAATAACATCGCTACAACCCAGCCAACGCATAATTTTTGTGAGTTCGAACAAGTTCATACCCGCCGAATTATCATTCCGGCCATCAACCGTAAGTAAAATTACACGTCCGTTTGGTTTTATGCCCAAACAGGTTCTGGGATGCCGCAGCCTGTTAAAGGCGCCGGTGTCCAAGGTTTCATTTATGCTGTTAAATACGAGTAGAGGCCCGTTTAATAACACATTCTTTTCAATCAAATTCTTTTCCCAGTCAATACTTCCATCCCATTTTTTTAACGCAATTTTTCCATTTTCGATAACAACCGCAGCACGCTGGTGAAAGGCCCGGTTTCCATTTTTCTCTAGCCGGTTCGAGTTAATTATTTTCCCATCAACCCTGACAAAATCAACTGAGCCACCATTTTTTACGTCAAAAAAATTGCCGTTAACTGCTGCCAAGGCGTCGGCTCTTCTTCCAAATTCGCTTGTGGTAATTAATTCTTTTTCCTCTGCATCTATAGCAAAATTTGCCTTTCGCCCAGTATTTTTTACCTCCAGAAAAGAGATGTGCTCATTGGCGGCAAATAGATTTTTCTCATTAAAATGATGCTTAAACAGCTTAACCTGCCTGGCAACTCTGCTTTTTGTCCAATGGGTTTTAACAAAGGTTAAAGAATCTTTATCCTGCGCAAATGCTGTTATGTTATTACAGAAATCAGGAATAAAATTGCCGTCTTTTTAAACATATGAGTAAATTTAAAGGCAAATTTAAAGCCTGCAAAATTGTTTATCGACTTGTAACCTCAAAATTACCTCTAATTTAAATTCTTCGTTCTAAGTGAATAATCTTGAAAAACGTTTTGTTGTCACGGTAGATTTCAAGAATTACACTTTTATTTGCCCCTGATTTGAAAAGCTCAGAAAGTTCGTTGAGTGAGTATATCTCCATCGGTTTGAAATTAACACCTATTATTTCATCATCCGGACAAAGACCTGATTTCTCCGCTGGCGAGTTTTCATCAATTTCACCGATTAAAAATCTCTTATAGCTCTTTTGATCTAAATAAACAACCATACCAACCATATCGTGTTCGAAAGGCATTTTATAATTGCTATTTGGCCGGACATACATAAAACCTTCCTGATAGTTGAACTGAATGTTAAATTTCCTTAATAAATCGGCACCAACATTTCCGTTACGGGTTTTTAAGTCTAGCTTTTGTGAAATTACGTGATAATCGGGAAAGCCGGAAATTACATCCTTAAAATCAAATTCACCAATTGAAAATTCCTTTATACGCCCTAAATAGCCTTTAATCTGCCCGCTTAAACTCATCCCCAGGTTTGCCTTGATTTTGGAGTATGGCAATGGAAACATTTCGCCATTAAACATTTCCATTGATAATGCATGACTGGCACCAGTATCCATTAAGAACTTCGCTTTAATTTTACCGATGTCCACGGCATCAACCTCTGCATAAACATAAGGTTTAAGGCTTTCAATTACAATTGGGATTTTGCTTCCTTTATACTTAATTCTGACATCCGGGTCACTAAAAATAATTCTGTTTTCGCTATAACGTATATCAACGATAAAACTGTTGAAAAAACTGAATCCAATTAATCCATAAACCTTTATTCCCAAATGTCCGGAAAGATTAAACAAGTCCTCCTTTAAAATTGCTGTAGGAATGTGTTCCCCCTCGGCTCTGCCAACTTTTGCTTTTATATTTTGAGAAACGAAAGCCTCAACGCTTTCCAGTCCTAAACCGGAAACCTTAATTTTTCTCATTTTAGTGAAATTCAATGAATCAATAATCGACGGCTCTGTAATAATCAGCGGACCAACGCCTGTATCCAAAACAAAATCGTAAGGTCCCTTTCCATTAATATAAATTGGTATAATTATTAGATTTTTAATTGAAGTGAAATTCAGGGATTGCCTTTTTTGGCTACCAGCGAAATGGAAATCCTGGGCAAAAGAAATATAACAAAAATGCAAAATCATGCCTGCGCAAATAATGAATCTGCGGAAAAGACCACGCATTGCAAACTTATATCTGGTTAACATTTTATTAAATTTAATAATTTAGTTTCGTAATATTCACATAACTTTAAAGATGATTCATCGCCATACAACAAAAATTTGCATTCTGCTGCTTTCATTATCAATTTGCTTGTTTTCAGCTTGTTCCGCCGACAAAAGAATGGCGAAAAAAGTTTCAAATGAATTCAGGAAATCTGATGTGATTAAGCAATATATGGTAGGCTTTGCTTTATATAATCCGAAAGATAAACAGATGGTTTACCAGCAAGATGCGGATAAGCAATTTACTCCGGCATCGAACACCAAATTATATACGTTCTACGCGGCTCTAAAAATGATTCCTGAAAAAATGCCGGCTTTGAGGTATATAGAAAGAAATGATTCTTTAATTTTCTGGGGCACTGGCGATCCATCATTTCTCCAATCAGAATTGAAAGATAAATCAGCTTACAATTTCCTTTCATCAACCAATAAAAAATTATTCTACGCAAGCGGTAGGTACAACGGAAACTTTTTTGGCCCCGGTTGGGCCTGGGATGATTATAACGACTACTATCAGGCAGAAATTAACGAATTGCCTTTGCTTGATAACACCGTTTGGGTAAAAGGGAAACCTGACGGGGGCTTTGCTATTACGCCTAAAAGTTTTTCGTCCTGCTTCTTTGCTGACAGCACCAATAGCACCAGCGATTTTTTTGTAAAGCGAAAATTTAACGAAAATGATTTTCAATACAATGTCGTTCCAGTTAAAGCAAACTACATACAACAAATTCCTTTTAAGTTAAGCACAACAACAACATTAAACTTACTCGCCGATACTTTGCATAAATCAGTTGGGCTGATTAATATGAAAATGCCTGCTGAAGCGAAAACTTTGTATGGCGCAAATCGCGATTCTGTTTTAAAAGCGATGCTTTTACCAAGCGATAATTTTATTGCCGAACAATTATTGCTGGTTTGTGGCGATAAACTCAGCGATACTCTAAACACAGAAAAAACAATACAATATGTTTTAAAAAATTATTTAGCAGAATTACCACAAAAACCCCGATGGGTTGATGGTTCAGGTCTTTCGCGAATGAACTTATTTTCTCCGAATGATATGATTAAGGTACTAAACTTAATTTACGAAGAAGTAAATAATCCTGCCAGATTGTTTGATATGTTGCCTGCAGGAGGAAAAACGGGGACGCTTAAAAACGCTTACCCAAAAACAGATATGCCATTCGTATTTGGTAAAACCGGATCGCTTACCGGAGTTCACAACCAAAGCGGTTACATTTTAACCAAAAAGGGAAAAACATATGTCTACTCCTTTATGAACAATAATTTTGTTAACCCAACCGCAGCAGTTAGAAATGAGATGGTGAGAATTGTAACCTACATTCACGAAAATTTCTAAATTATGATAAGGATAATTTTAATTTCCCTTTTTGCGATATTCTTCTTTTCGGCATCTGCACAAAAGCAAATTGTTTTTAATTCGAAAAACTTGCCTCAGGCAGATACGACCTGGGTTTTCACGCCAAAAAATTTAACTAAGAGAGATAAAGTCCCTGCAATATTTCTACTTCACGGTTTTGGAGGAAATTATAAGCAATGGAACAATATTATGGATGCGCAAAAATATGCTGATGAATATGGCTACATCATTATTTGCCCTGATGGCCTGGTAAATTCATGGTATCTAAACAGTCCTGCAAAACCCGATTGGCAATATGAAAACTTCTTTTTCAGTGAGCTTGTGCCTAAAATTAAAAAAGACTACCCAATAGACACCGCAAACTTATTTATAACCGGTTTAAGCATGGGCGGTCATGGTGCGTTGTGGTTATTTTTAAAGCATTCTGAACAATTCAAAAGTGCCGGCAGTACAAGTGGAGGTATAAACCTTAGGGATGCTATTGGTAAATTTGGTGTTCCCGAACTTTTAGGAAACCCGGGTAAAGACAGCGACATTTGGTTAAAATACTCCGTAATTCAGCATATTGATAAGCTTGTGGGCAGCAAAAAAGAAATTATTTTCGATTGTGGTGCCGATGACTTTTTCTATCAATCGAACAATGCCATGAAAAGGAAATGCGACAGTTTGAAAATCAATGCGACTTATATCTCCCAGCCGGGAACTCATAATTCTGCTTATTGGAAAAAATCCATCAGACAACAATTTGAGTTTTTCAGCAAACAGGTTTCGAAACAGCTATAAATGAATTCTGGATTTAAATCGATATCGAAACCGTTTTCTAACACCATAAATATGGGTGGAACAGAATATTTGTATTTCGGCGGAACAGCCTATCTGGGGATTCCACAAAACCCCGAATTTATAAACTTATTTTGTGAGGGTATAAAAAAATATGGCTTAAACAATGGTACAAGCCGATCGAATAATATCCAGTTAGGCATTTATGATGAAGCAGAAAAAATTGCAGCTGAAAGATTTGAGGCTGAAGATGCACTTATCACCTCCAGCGGGTATCTTGCCGCACAACTTACCGTTAAAGGACTATCAGATTTTGGAAAAGTAATTTATGCGCCTTCATGCCATCCGGCGCTTTGGTTAGAAGACCAGGTCTCCAACTCTAAATTATTTTTAGAATGGAAAGTGGAGACTTTAGCTTTAATCAACAATGCCAAGAAACAAAACTGGGTTTTGATAAGTAATTCTATGAATAACCTTTTCCCTGAGATTTATGATTTCGGTTTTCTGGAGGAAATTTACGACGATAAAAATATAATCCTCATTGTTGATGATTCTCATGGAATTGGTGTGAACAATGGAGGATTGGGTAGTTTTGTAAATCTCCCGAAAAAAGAAAATATCGAATGTGTGGTTGTGGCTTCGATGGCAAAAGCCTTAGGCTTAGATGCCGGCCTG
>Ga0247804_10000621_pt1 | contig 16326 bp, 10 predicted proteins | sample UWRJL029104C1_FD_181142 | JGI IMG/M metagenome (GOLD analysis project Ga0247804, IMG submission 181142) | Plant litter microbial communities from Arlington Agricultural Research Station in Wisconsin, United States - UWRJ-L029-104C-1 | ecosystem: Environmental > Terrestrial > Plant litter >...
TGCTCTGGAACAAAACCCTTTGCCTTGTTTTCAAGATATCAAAACCGGCGTTTGCGTTGATCGCAAAATTCCTGATCTTTTTGTTGTAAGATAACAAACCTTCATAGTTCTGGCGGTCGCTGTAAGAATTCTGTGCATTGTATCCTGCAAAGAGACCAGTCTGAAGACCACTGTTCTGCAAAGTACTTGAAACAGTGCTTTCGTCTGTTACAGTCAATTGGTTTTTACGGTAAGTTGCTTTGAACCTTAAATCGTTGTTGAATTTATAGGTCAGGGAAACATCTCCGTAAAGCCTGTCCCTTCTTTCAGGGTTAGAGATCTCATTAAAATAAGAATAGTGATTGTACCAGAAATTGGCTTTGTAGAAATTACCGGGGTTAGCTGCGCTGTAACCATCAGGATTGCTCCTCATGTTCCAGGTAGCAAGGATACCATCCGGGGTTTTAAGGCCAGAGAGTTCCCTCATGATGCCCATATCCAGGTCACGGTGGAACCATGAACTGAAGTTACCGGTAGATTGGCTACCGTAAGCATCATTGTTTTCAGCGTTTTTGTTCTGAGCAATGTAATTGATATTTGCTGCAACTGAAAAATGCGTGTTCAGGTCGATACCGGTAGAAACGTTCAGGGTATGACGCCTTAAGAATTCTGTAGGAACCAGGCCTTTTTGATCAAGGTTGGTGTAAGAAGCCCTTACATTCCAGTTATCGCCCGCTTTTGAAAAGCTAACGTTGTTGGTTTTTGTAACGCCCGTGTTATAGAAGTCACGGTTATTGGTAGGCTGAGCAGTTAACTTAGCTGTTTTATAAGAACGCTCGTGTCCAGGATACCATGCATACCATGGAATGTATTCCTGTCCTGCTATGCGGGGACCCCAGCTAGCATCATCTGTGTAATCATGATAGTATTTACCATCTAATGCCCTCCAGGCTTCCGGTTGGCCCGGTACCCAGTTGAACTTGATCAGGTTGGCAGATCCACCACCTGCATAAGAATTCTGGTAGCTTGGTGTGATGTAGATCTTATCGAACTGGATACCGCTGTTGATTTCGATACCCACGTTGTTGGTGCCTCTTTTTCCTTTTTTAGTGTTCATTACGATCGCACCATTTGCGCCATCAGGACCAAACAATGCCGCAGCAGCAGGACCTTGCAAAACAGTGTAATCTTCAATGTCATCAGGATTGATATCGTTACCACTTGGAACGATGGTACCATCCACTACATAAATCGCACCTGATCCACCTACGTTGTTCAAGCTGTTTTCACCACGTAAACGAACAGCAGTTTCAACACCCAATTTGGCTGCAGACTGGCTACGTACCTGGGCACCGGCCACTTTACCTGCCAAAGCGTTGTTCACGTTATTCTGGCGGATCGTGTTAACCTGGTCACCTGTCAGGTTCTGAACGTTGGAAGCAGTACTCCTGGCGGCACGTTTTGTACCGAAGGCGCCTGTTACCACAACTTCTTTCAGTTCATTCACGTTCCTGTCCAAAGTAGTGTTCAATACTGTTTGCGTACCTACAGGCACGCTTGCTGTTTGATAGCTGGTACCTGAAATTTCAAGTACGTCACCATCTTTTACCCTAATAGAATAAGCTCCATTAGCGTCAGCAGAAAGCCCGGCGTTAGAGCCTTTAACCTTTACTGTTGCAAATGGAACCGGGTTACCGTCTTTGTCGATAACCTTACCGGTCACCACCCGGTTTTGTGCAAATGCCAATACTCCGCAGAGCATAAGCACTGTAAACAGTGATAAAAATCTTCTCATGTGCGATTAATTGAGTTTAATGATGTGTAAAAATAAGGATATTTTCTTAACGTCAAAAAAATGTTAAATAATTTGTTAAGCCGATTTCCTCTATGATAGGACAGCAAACAGGGCGGATATGCTGCATTTAGAACACAAATTTGTTAAAATTTATACATGACCTGTAATTTGGCCTCTGTCCGGCGGTTGCCTTTGATCTCGTCAAGTCCGCTCCCAATAACGTTTTTATCGCGATAAATGGTCTGTGCAAATTTTCCCCAAACCGTGATTTTTTTGTTAACGTCGTAATTCAGGTTGAGGTAATAGCGGAAACCCTTATCATAGAAAACGGGGATGGAAAAACTGTAGAGCACATCGTTCTCAAAAGCATATAACCTGCTGTTATATCCTTCAGTTTCAAAGTATTGTAAACGAAGGCTGCCGGAAAGTGGTTTGAATACCGGCTTATAGCCGATATCGAAGTACGCCAGGTACCCTTGTTCTGCCTGGCTGCCCTTCTTGTCGAACCAAACGATCTCCGTCCTGGTCTTCAGTGTCCATTCGGTTGACACGCGGTAGCTGGCCTGCGTACGCCAGTTTTGACGGGGTTGCGCCAGGATGGGCGACAGGGGCAGTTGCGGATCGGGATTTACGTTGATGGGCTTGGATTCCGTGCGGTAACGCATGTATATTTCCAGTTGCTTGTTGGGCCGGTAAGTGGCCTGCACCAGGTAGTCCGACCCGGTGGTGGGCGCATCTACCCGGAAACGCAACCAGGGAAAACGGTAAAAATCAGCATAAGCGTCGAACCGCCAGGCAGTGGAAGGCCTGATCGTTACCCCCGCAAACAGCCCTTTTTCATTGGTGGGATAGGTGCTTTCCGTGAAGGCAGTAGTATAAAGGGATTGATAGGCAGGTTGGATATTGCGGTAAACCATGCTGATGTCAACCAACGTAGAAGCGCTCATGATGATCCCGTTTACAAAAGCTGTGGCGCTCTTGTTCGTCATGGCGGCTTCCCCGAAAAAATGCAGGTTACGGAAGGTATAACTGTAATCGATGCTGTAATTACCGAAAGCCTTACCGGATAAGGCGTATTTGTTATAAGGTTCGCTGCCCTTCATTAATGGCAGTTTGAAACTGTATTGAATACCGTTGATGCCAATGTGCAACCTGTTGCGTTGATAAGAAAAATTGCCACCGAATGCCAGCTGGCGCTGAACGCCTTTGTCATCCGATTCGCTTTTCGTACGGTGGTAACCGGATATCTGCAGGGAAGAAATAAAATCATCTTCCGTTTGAGACGTATCGCTGTTGAGGTTGCCGTCGATGCGCCGGTAAGATCCAAAAAGCGTTGCCTGCCAGTTGTTCTTCGACAGGGTAACGCCCAGACCACGATGGAAATTAATTTCACCGGCCGAATTGTAAGGCCGCAACACATCCGCCTGCCTTTTTACATTTACGATATCGGCACTTTTTTTAAATGCCAGGCTTTGCCATTGCGTAAGCCCCTGCCCCATGTTCACTGTAAAATCGCCGATAGCCAGTGATTTTATGATGCCAATGTTGCGGGCAAAAATATGGGCAGAATAAAAATCGAAACCTGCTTTTTGTTTGCCTTTTAAAAATTGTTCGCCGGCATCTTTATCACCCACGATGCCGTATTGCAGGAGGTTCTTGTAAACATATTTATAACGAAAGAAAATACGTTGCGGAGAACCGGGATAATAGCTGTTGCCCGATGCCGGGTCTACCAGGTAACCTTTCGATCTTTCCAGCACCTGTGTAGCACGCAACAACAAAGTGTGATTGCCACCGGTGAGCCTTTCCCCAAACGATTCCGAAAGGTTGAAAGCTGTACTAACGGTTACGTATGCCCGCAGTTTGCGGATCGTTTCCACATCCCAGGAAGGAACCGCCTGCAATTCGTAAATATTGATGAAGTTGCCGAAGAAATTCCGGTACACCAGCAGTTGCTGTACCTGTATGGGCGTAAGTACGCGCAAATCTTTCAACTCCGCTTCCGTAGCACTGTTGAGGTTTACCGGGTTGCGCAGCAGCTGCTGCATCTGCTGCAGGTACGAGTCGTCTTCGGTTTCCATGTCCTCGTTGTTCTCTGTAATATTTTCGAGTTGCTGCTCGGTGGTAGTGGCAGGCGGTTCCACTACCTGCGCGGTGGAGCAGAAATAGAGTATAAAGCAACAGCAAAAGAGCATCAATATCCTCATTCCGACTTGCCTTTAAAATTCACGATCAATAAAATGCCCGGTGAAAATCCCAGTTGCGGGTGGTAACTACCGGCTATGTCTAAACGCAGATTACTCCAGCCTATACCCACGCCGGCAAAAGCGGTGGTGGATTCGCTCATAAAACCGCCGCGTGCATATAATTTTTTTGCAAACCGGTATTGTAATCCCGCGGTCACATTTACCGGTTTATCTTCTTCTTTGGATACTTCGGTACTGATGAAAAAATTCTCCGAAGCATCGTAGCCGAGACCGGCCTTATAGGCTGCCGCCAGCTTTTCCTGCTTTTGTTTGCCGATCTTACCGCCCACAGGGTTATACACATGTATACCGCCTTGTACTTTGTCCGTAAAATGAAAGATGGCACCTGCTTCAAAGTTGATGGAAGATGCATTGCCATAAGCAGGTATGCGGTACCCGTAATAGTTGAACTGTACGCCGATGTCCACCTTCCTGCCGAGGCTGCGGGCATAGGCCAGCCCCAGTTTTTGTTCATTGAAATTTTTAAAGCCGGCATAATTCACCTGTACGCCGAAGTTGCCCAGCCTGGTCGGGATGGCTGCACCCAGCGTGTAAGCGCTTGTTTCCTGTAAAAGAAACCTTCGTTCACCAAATACGCCGATGCCCGCGTTTTTAACCCTGGCCAAAGCCGCCTGGTTGGAAGTAAAAGATAAGGGATCGGATTGTTGCTTGCTGTACGCACCCAGTCCTACGTAAGGAAGCGCTACAGCATAACGCAAAGACTGGGCCTGCGTTTGCACGAAGGGCAGGAGGCAAATAACAATTATTGCCAATTTGATTTTCATTCTCACAAGTGTTAGCATTTACGGATACCAAGATAGGGATAAATTGGAAACCAAAATGTAGGCGGCTATTGAATCCTATATGAACAAATTGTTGTTTACTTTTGCCGGATGGAAATACTGGACGGCAAATTCGTATCACAGGCTGTAAAAGATAAAATAAAAGAAAGCACCGCCGCGGGCAAAGCGACAGGCAAAAAAACGCCGCACCTGGCCGCCATCCTGGTAGGCAATAACGGCGCCAGCGAAACCTACGTGGCCAGCAAGGTAAAAAGCTGCGAAGAAGTTGGTTTTAAAAGCACTTTAATTCGCCTCGATGAAAACCTTACCGAAGCTGAACTGGTAGAAGCTATTGAAAAACTCAACAATGATGCGGATGTGGACGGCATACTGGTGCAGTTGCCTTTACCGAAGCAGATCAGCGAAGACAGGATCATCGGCGTGATCGATCCTGGAAAAGATGTAGATGGTTTTCATCCCATTAGCGTTGGTAAAATGGTGCAGGGTTTACCTGCTTTCATCCCTGCCACGCCTTACGGCATCATGCTGATGCTGGAACATTATAAGATCGAAACAAGCGGCAAACATGCCGTGGTGATCGGCAGGAGCAATATCGTGGGAAGGCCCATGAGCATACTCCTCAGCCGGAATACCAACCCCGGCAACTGCACGGTAACGTTATGCCATAGCCGCAGTACCAATCTCAAAGAACTTTGCCTGCAGGCCGACATCATCGTAGCAGCATTGGGCATACCCGGTTTTTTAAAGGCCGACATGGTAAAAGAAGGCGCCGTGGTGATCGACGTAGGCATTACCCGGGTAGCCGACGCATCCAAAAAATCAGGCTTCGCCATCAAGGGAGATGTTGATTTTGAAAACGTAGCGCCTAAAACAAGCTACATAACGCCGGTGCCGGGTGGTGTAGGGCTGATGACCATTGCGGCATTGCTGATGAACACAATGAATGCCGCCGCCAATAAATAATTTTCAAGCGCTTAATCATACATGGAATTGACCGAATATAGCACCGATACATTACCTATTTTGCAATTACCTGTGATGGAGCATTTTTATACGATCCAGGGCGAAGGGTACCACCAGGGCAGGGCCGCTTACTTTATCCGCCTCGGCGGCTGTGATGTGGGTTGCGTTTGGTGCGATGTAAAAGATAGCTGGGATGCCGGCAAACATCCTTTGCGTTCCATTGGCTGGCTGGTGGAACAGGTAAGATCAACACCTGCAACATTGGTGGTGATCACCGGCGGTGAACCGCTGATGCACGATCTTACCGCGCTGACGAAAGCCCTGCAGGAAAATGGACTGGAAACAAATATCGAAACCTCCGGCTCCCATCCATTGAGCGGTAGCTGGGACTGGATATGCCTGTCGCCAAAAAAATTCAAAGCACCTTTAGGTGAAGTATTGCCACATGCCCACGAATTAAAAGTGGTAATCTTCAACAAAACCGATTTTGCCTGGGCAGAAAAATATGCGGCCCAGGTTGCTCCCGGTTGCCTGCTGTACCTGCAGCCCGAATGGAGCAAAGCCGCTGCCATCACGCCACAGATCGTGGACTACGTAAAAGCGAACCCGCAATGGCGGATATCCCTGCAGGTGCATAAATACATGGATATCCCTTAAGTTTAAATGTTAAAATTCATCTTTAATTGAGGCGCGTAAAACTTTATCCTGCACAATCCGTTCTATCTTCACGCCTTGAAAATTTAACGGATGCAGATGTCGCTACATATATTTTTACGCCGGCTTGTTTTGGTGCTGTTGATCATGCCCGTTTTCTTTGGCCATGCCCAGCAATATGATCCTGAAAAAGTAGACAAGAAAGCAGGCGAAATTTATGGTCGTGGTTATGAGGCGGCAACGAACAATGATTACGCCAACGCGATAAAACTATTCACCGAATCTTTAAAGATCGATCCAAAACTCGTGGATGCTTATCTTTCCCGGTCGGGCGTGTACGCTAATCTAAAAAATTATACTGCTGCCGTAGCTGACTTTGAAAAAGCGCTGGCCATCGATTCCGTTTATTCAAAAGTTTTTTACCTGCCCTATTCTATTTCACTTGCAGGTATGGGAAAATTCCAACGCGCGCTCGACGTGGTGAACGATTTTCTTTCAACACCCGCTCTCAATGCAAAGAGCATCTCCGCAGGCAATTCGCGCAAACGCACCTATGAATTCGCCGTGGAATATGAAAAGAAACACCCGCTCAACGGTTATATGTTCTCACCAAAAAATATGGGCGACAGCATCAACTCCAAAGACCTGGAATATTTTCCTTCCTTTACCATTGATGGTAAAAAAATGATCTACAACAAACGGATCAACAACGACGAAGATTTTTATGAAAGTGATTTCATAAACGGCAGTTGGAGCAACGCAAAGCCCATCGGCGGAAAAGTAAATACCAACTTAAATGAGGGTGCGCAGAACATTTCGCAGGATGGACAATTGCTCATGTTCACCGGTTGCAATTACCCCGAAGGCGAAGGAAGCTGCGATCTATATTTCTCTGTAAGAACCAACACCGGCTGGAGCGAAGCGCAAAACCTCGGCCCGGTGGTGAATACGGATTGGTGGGAATCCTCCCCTTCCCTTTCACCCGATAAACGCGATCTTTATTTTGCCAGCAGCCGCGCCGGTGGATTCGGCGGGAGGGATATCTGGGTAACACACCGCTTGTCCAACGGCAAATGGAGCCGCCCCGAAAATTTAGGTGAAGCGGTAAATACCAGCGCCGATGAAAGCTGCCCGTTCATGCATGCGGACAATCAAAGTTTATACTTCAACAGCAACGGGCATAAAGGTTACGGCATGACCGATCTGTTCATTAGCAAGAAAGTGAACGATAGCAGCTGGACGGTAGCGGAGAACCTAGGGTATCCCATCAACACGATCGATGATGAGGGCTCACTGGTTGTAACAGCGGACGGACAAACGGCTTACTATGCAAGTGAAAGAAGCGACAGTCGCGGCGGGCTCGACCTGTACAGCTTTACGTTGAGAAAAGACATACAACCATCCAGGACCTTGTGGGTGAAAGGAAAAGTGTTCGATAAAAAAACGGGCCAGGGATTGCCTTCGCTGGTGGAACTAACGGATATCAATACACGCAATGTGATCAGCAGGTTGCAAACGGATGAAGACGGCCAGTATCTTGTAACGTTGCCCGAAGGAAAATCCTATGCGTTTAACGTGAACAGGAAGGGTTACTTATTTTATTCCGACAATTTTTACCTCAACAATCCCGGCACCGATTCGCCGCTGGTAAAAGATATTCCATTGCAACCCATAGAAGCCGGTGCGCTCATCGTACTGAAGAATATTTTCTTCGACAATAAATCTTTTGAACTGAAACCTTCGTCGCTTACCGAACTCGACAAGCTGGTGTTGCTGATGAACGAAAATCCTAAATTGAACATCCGCATCAACGGTCACACCGATAATGTTGGTCAGCCCAAAGACAACCTCCTGCTTTCCGATAGCCGCGCCAAAGCCGTGGTGCAATACCTTTCTTCAAAAGGCATTCCTGCACAACGCCTCAGCGCAAAGGGTTTTGGCGAAACCGTTCCCCTGGCCGACAACAATACGGAAAGTGGCAGGGCCCTCAACCGCCGTACCGAAGTATCCGTAATAAGCAATTAATACACGGATAAAAGAAGTCGTTTTAATATCATTGTCCCGGGGAAAATGATGATGAACGATTTATTATACGCGATTGCGCTTACGCAGGTGCCCGGGATCGGCGATGTGCATGGCAGGACATTGATAGAACATTACGGCAGCGCCGAACTTATCTTCAAAGCCCGGAAAAAAGACCTGGAACGGCTGGAAGGCATCGGCAGCATTAAGGCCGACAGGATTAAATCATTCCGTGATTTTGACATTGCGGAAAGTGAGTTGGCATTTATAGAAAAACACCGCATCCAACCACTTTTATTGACCGGTAATGCATACCCGAAACGTTTGCTCAATTGCTATGATTGCCCGGTCATTTTGTATTACCGCGGCAATGCTGATCTTAATCACAACAGGATCATTTCCATCGTGGGTACCCGTAATAATACAGAATACGGCAGGCAGGTTTGCGAACAATTCGTGGAAGAGTTGCGGAACAGCGATTTGCTGGTTGTGAGCGGCCTCGCTTTCGGCATCGATACCATCGCCCACAAAGCCGCTTTGAAAAACAATTTGCCGACGGTGGCAGTGCTGGCGCATGGGCTCGACAGGATCTACCCGCCGCAAAATAAACAGTTGGCCCGCGACATGGCCCTGCACGGTGGCCTGCTTACGGATTCCATCAGCAATACTAAACCGGATAAACAAAATTTTCCAAAACGCAACCGCATCGTGGCCGGGATTGCCGACGCCGTTGTGGTGATCGAAAGCAGTAAAAAAGGCGGTTCGCTCATCACCGCGGAAATTGCGAATGGCTACAACAAAGATGTCTTCGCCATCCCGGGCCGCATTAATGATACAAAGAGCGAAGGTTGCAATTACCTTGTAAAGAACAACAAAGCCATGCTTATTACAGGAGCCGACGACCTGCTGGAGACCATGGATTGGAAAAACAAAAAGCCTTTGGACAAAATAAAGCAACGTGCTTTGTTTGTTGACCTGTCGCCCAACGAAAAAATTATCTTCGATCTCATTTTACAAACGGACCCCATCAGCATCGACGACCTGCATGCCCGCAGTAACCTCAGCAGCAGCAATATTGCCAGCGCTTTGCTGATGTTGGAAATGCAGCAGTTGATAGCGGCATTACCGGGAAAGAGATATGGGAAATTATGAGCCTGCCTGACGGTAGACAGGTTATGAGATATGAATTATGAATATATAGGGTTCATAAGTATTAGCAGCTTCCCGTCTTAGCAAAAGCTTAATTCGCAGCGAAACTTACCACCTGCATATCCTCCCGGTTAAAGAAAAGCCATAGGTGGGGAACCAAATGCGAAAGGATAAACATACAGCTTTGCGAACTTTGCTCCTTTGCATCTTCGCGTGAAATACAACTTCGCGCAGCGAACAACTTACTGCCTGCACGCCTACCGGTAAAGCCGTTTTTGCTTTTCAAAATTTCCGCTTACCTTTGCCTATGGCAACACTAAATAACCCGGCTCCCGGGAATAAATCCAAAAAATTTTTCGGCGAAGGCTTAACATTTGATGATGTATTGCTCATGCCTGCCTACTCACAGGTACTTCCGCGCGACGTGAACATCAAGGCACAACTTACCAGCACCATTACCCTTAATGTACCCATGCTCAGCGCAGCCATGGATACCGTTACGGAAGCGTCTTTGGCGATCGCCCTGGCACGCGAAGGCGGTTTGGGTATTTTGCATAAGAACATGTCCATCGATTTACAGGCCGACCAGGTAAGAAAGGTAAAACGCAGCGAGAACGGGCTGATCATTGATCCCGTTACCCTGCACCCTGACGCTACCATTGGCGAAGCATTGCGCCTTATGCGCGAGAACAAGATCGGCGGCATTCCCATCATCGACAAACAACAAAAATTAGTGGGCATGCTCACCAACCGCGACCTGCGCTTTGAAATGGATTACAAGCAAAAGGTAAGTACGGTGATGACGAAGGAAAATCTTTTTACCGCGCCCGAAGGAACTGACCTGAAGAAAGCAGAACAGCTTTTTAAGCAAACGAAGGTGGAAAAATTACCTATCATTAATAAGCAAGGGAAACTGACCGGGTTGTTTACCTACAGCGATATTTTGAAACTGAAAAGTCATCCTAATGCTGCCAAAGACAGTTCCGGCCGTTTACTGGTAGGCGCCGGCGTGGGCATTACAAAAGATACGATGGACCGCGTAGCCGCGCTGTACAAAGTAGGTGTGGATGTGATCTGTCTCGACAGCGCCCACGGGCATACCAAAGGCGTGATCAGCGCGCTGAAAGACATTAAAAAAACATATAGAAATTTGCAGGTGATCGCCGGCAATGTAGGCACAGGCGCCGGGGCAAAGGCATTGGCCGATGCAGGTGCCGATGCCGTGAAAGTGGGCATTGGACCGGGTTCTATCTGTACTACGCGCATCGTTGCCGGTACGGGCGTTCCGCAAATAACCGCGGTGATGGAAGCAGCCGCTGCAGTGAAAAATAAAAAAGTAGGCATCATCAGCGATGGCGGTATACGCTATACCGGCGACATGGTAAAAGCATTGGCCGCCGGTGCGCATTGCGTGATGATGGGCAACGTATTTGCAGGTACGGAAGAAAGCCCGGGCGAAACGATCATCTACGAAGGCCGCAAATTCAAACAATACCGCGGCATGGGTTCGCTGGGTGCAATGGCGCAGGGCAGCAGCGACCGTTATTTCCAGGATGTGGAAGATGATATCAAAAAATTCGTACCGGAAGGCATTGAAGGACGCGTTGCTTTTAAAGGTTATCTCCGCGAAGTGGTGCACCAGTTTACCGGTGGCTTAAGGGCCGGTATGGGCTACTGCGGTGCGCAAACGATCAAAGAATTACAGGATGCCGTATTTGTAAAGATCACCAACGCGGGTATGCGCGAAAGCCATGCACATGATATTGCGATCACGAAGGAAGCGCCGAATTACAGCAGGTAGATCAATTCAATTACGGATTACTAATGACGAATAGATCCTCACATAAATCAATCCGATCATTCAAGATCACAGTTCAGACAATTATGAAAAGAACAGCCAATAAACTTATACTGCGCCTGCTCTTCATTTTCATAATTTCCTATTTCCCCATTTCCATATTTGCACAGGACAGTTCCCGTTTACGCATAGCCCTACTCACCTGCACGCCCGGCAGTGAATTGTATTCAACCTTTGGCCACAGCGCTTTTCGCGTTACCGACAGCAACAGTGTGAACGATATCGTGTACAACTACGGCACGTTTAATTTCGACGACGATAACTTCTATTTGAAATTCGTGCGTGGTAAATTATTGTATTGCCTGTCGCTCGAATACTATGAAGACTTTAAAAATACTTACCAGTATGATAACCGGGGGATAACGGAACAGGTGTTGAATTTGACGGGTGCAGAGAAGAAAGAATTCCAGCGTTTTTTAAACGAAAATGCCAAAGAGGAAAACCGCTATTACAAATACGATTTCTTTTTTGACAATTGTACTACCCGCCTGCGCGACATCCTTAAAAAACACGACAGTAGTTTTTGCAAAATACCCGTGATGCCCGCAGGTACCACGTTTCGCCAGGCCATTCATTTTTACCTGGACAAAACAAAACAACCGTGGAGTAAACTAGGCATCGATATTTTATTGGGGGTGCGTTGCGATTGGGTAATGACACCCGAACAAATGCAGTTCCTGCCCGACAACCTCATGAAAGCCCTGGACAGCAGCGGGAACATGGTTGTTCATACCCAAAGCCTTTATCCTTTTAAGGATGCGCAACAAGGCCCGTTATTAACAGCTTTCGTTTTTTTCACCCTTTTGTTCTTATTGGTATTGTTACTCAGCTTTTCAAAAAGTAAATGGGCCATTGCATTCGTCACCGGGTTTGATGGCCTGTTGTTTTTCTTCACCGGGCTGCTGGGCGTGATCCTTGTTTTTATGTCAACCGCCACGGACCATTCCATGTGCCACGCCAACTACAACCTGCTATGGGCCTGGCCTACGCATCTCTTCCTTGCTTTCTTCGTAAACAGTAAAAAGAAATGGGTGCAATATTATTTTGGATTCACCTGCCTGGGTGTTTTGCTGGTATTGCTGTTGTGGTTCTTTCTCCCACAACAAATGAACAATGCGCTGATCCCTTTTTTACTCCTGGTCCTGTACCGCGCTGCCCTGAAATACTATAAGATTAAAGCTACACGCACGGCCTGATCATCTTACATCAATAAGCCGTTTTCCGGTAACTTTAATGCATTAAACGCATTTTATGGATACCCAATTTATTGAATATAGTTCCGGGAATATCTGCTACCATACTACCGGTACCGGTAATCCGGTCATGCTTGTGCACGGATTTGGTGAAGACAGCGCCGTATGGAATCGGCAGGTTGATTTTTTAAAAGATGCCTGTCGCCTGATCATCCCCGACCTGCCGGGAAGCGGGCAATCTGCCTTACTCGAAAATGCCGGCATCAATGAATATGCGGATGTATTGAAAGCCATACTCGACAAAGAACAGGTGGAAAAATGTACCCTGCTTGGCCACAGCATGGGCGGTTACATTACCCTTGCTTTTGCTGAAAAATACCCGGCCGGCCTGGAAAAATTCGGGCTGGTACATTCTACCGCGTTTGCCGATGACGAGGAGAAAAAAGCCACCCGTGAAAAAGGCATTGCCTTTATTGAAAAGAATGGCGCTTATGAATTTTTAAAGACCAGTATTCCCGGCCTCTTTGCGGAAACTTTTACCAAGGAGCACCCTGCTGAGATTGAAGATCTGGTAGAAAAAGGCAAGGGCTTCACTGCCGAAGCACTGGTACAATACTATCGCGCTATGATCGCGCGCCCGGACCGTACGGAAGTATTAAAATCTTTCAACGGCCCGGTACTGTTCATCTTTGGCGAACATGATAAAGCCATTCCCTTTCCCAAAAGCCTGCAGCAATCTTACGTTGCCGCGGTTTCGCAGGTGCATATACTAAGAGAAAGCGGCCACATGGGCATGTGGGAAGAGACCGAACTGGTGAACGTGCAGCTTAAAGATTTCATTGCTGATTTATAAGATTATTTCGCCTGTTGAAATTACCCAGCGCTTTACAAATGAGGAAAGAAAATATCCCCGGCAAACCAAAACGCCGGATTATGCGGTATATGAACGGGAGATTTACAGAAATCTATATTTCCAAACAGCGAATTGGTGTAAATTTAGGTCTAACACACTTATAGACGGCTTAATGAAAAAAACGCTCTTTTTAATCATATTAACTGTTTTTGCTCTTAACAGCTTTGCCGCGCACATTACCGGCGGGGAAATGATCTACCGGTACATAGGCCCGGGAGCTGCCGCCAACACCAAACGATACAGCATTACATTAAAACTCTTCAGGGATGATGCCACCGACGGGGCCATCATGCCTACCAGTGCATACATAGGTATTTTTAGCAACGATAACAGGGCACAGTACCCTTCCGCAGGTTCTTTTTTCGATGTCCCGATCACCAATGGTACGGGCGGCAGCAATGTGCCGGTGACCGTACCGCCTGTTTGTATGAAAAACCCCGGTCCCTTATCTTACCGGGTAGGGGAATTCCAATTCTTCGTAGACCTTCCCGACAATAATTTTGGATACACGGTTGCCTATCAAACCTGCTGCCGCATCAATAGTTTGCGCAATGTAGCTACAAGCACTGCACCAGGGCAGGGTGAAGGTTCCACTTATTCCTGCAACATCACGGGACTAAATAATTTACCGCCGGGGGAAGTGAACAGCAGCCCGGCTTTTACTACTTTACTGTCGAGGATCTGTTACAGTTCCCCTTTTGATTTTGATTTCAGCGCCAACGATCCTGACGGCGATTCGCTTGTCTATTCTTTTTGCAATGCTTATAACAAAGGCAACGCACCAAATGCAACCAACGTAAACCCTTCCACGCCTCCCTATACTTCCGTTGTTTACATCAACGGTTATTCAGGCGCTAGTCCCTTAGGGCCAACGGCTACGATCGATCCAAAAACCGGCATCATATCCGGTATTGCGCCTGCGCTGACGGGACAATACGTTGTATGTGTTTGCATCGCGGAATACAGGAATGGGCGGTTGATCAGCAACCACCGGAAAGATTTTATCCTCAACATCAGGAATTGCGAGATCCCGGATGCGCAGTTGAATCCCCGGGCCACTACCTGCGATGGCTTCACCGTGAATTTTGAGAACAACGGCTCCAATGCCGATGTTGAAACCTGGGACTGGGAATATGGCGATGGCAATACCGGTACCGGCCAGGCGCCTTCCCATACCTACGCAGCGGCCGGCGATTACACGGTAAAGCTGGTGGTGAACCGCGGCCTGGATTGTGCCGATTCTTCAACGGTGCTGGTGAAAGTATATCCCGGCTTCCGGCCCGATTTTAAAATAGACGGGCAATGTAAGAATACACCCATCCAATTCACCGACCTTACGAGTGCTGATTTTGGCGTGGTCAATAACTGGTCGTGGAATTTCGGCGATCCTATATCGGGTTCGCTTAATACAAGCCTGCAGCAAAATCCAACGCATAATTTTGTCAACTCAAGCGACTATGATGTAACGTTCATCGTAAAGACCAGCGTTGGCTGTATCGATACGATCGTTAAAAGATTATCTGTGCTTGACCGCCCTGCTTTTGATCTTTCCAATGATACGCTGATCTGTAACATTGATACTTTGCAACTACATGTAGGCGGCACCGGTAGTGTATTGTGGTCGCCCAATTACATGATCGACAATGTAAATTCGTTCAACCCCTTGGTGAGTCCCGATGTAACTACGACCTACCACGTACAGTTTACCGACCCTTTCGGTTGCGTAGGCGGCGATACCGTTCGCGTGAACGTGGTGAACCGCGTAACACAATTCGCCAACCCTTCGGATACGACGATTTGTTTAACCGATGCCATTACGCTCAACCTGGTCAGCGACGCCCTCTATTACACCTGGACGCCCGACGATGGCAGCATCAGCAGTACTACCATTCGTACCCCCGTGGTGCGGCCACTGGTAACCACTACCTATCATGTAACCGGCAGCATTGGAAAGTGCACTGCTGAAAACGACATCCGTGTAAAACCCGTTCCCTACCCGGATGCCGATGCAGGGCCGGATCAAACGATCTGCCTGGGCAGTTCCGCACAGCTACAGGCCAGCGGCGGCAGCAGTTATACCTGGAGCCCTACGGCTTTCCTGAGCGCTTCCAATATTTCCAACCCCCGCTCGGTACGGCCTTCCAGCAGCGTACGGTACATTGTAACGGTAAGGGATATACTGGGCTGCCCGAAACCTGCGAGGGACACCATCGTGCTTACGGTGGCCAATATCATTGCCGATGCAGGGCCAAGGGATACTGCTGTTGTTATTGGACAACCCCTGCAGCTATTCGCTACCGGGAGTACCAACTTTGAATGGGCGCCTTCTATCTGGCTCAACGATCCCCTCCTACAAAACCCTGTTGCAATGCCGCAGACCAACATCGAATACGTGGTAAGGGTAAGCAACAGCATCGGTTGCTTTGATACGGACAGCATCAGGGTGCGTGTATTTACCGTGAAACCCGATCTTTTTGTGCCTTCAGCATTTACGCCTAACGGTGATGGCAACAATGATGTATTCAGGCCCATTGCCATCGGTATGAAATCGGTTGACCTGTTCAGGATCTACAACCGCTGGGGACAACTCGTTTATTCCAATCCCGATACCAATGCCGGCTGGGACGGCACTTTCGGCGGTAGGGGACAGGAAACCGCTACTTATGTTTGGTACGCCGAAGGGGTGGATTATTTGAATAATAAGATTAAGAAGAAGGGATATGTAGTTCTCATCCGATAATGATAAGCTAT
>Ga0247804_10000622_pt1 | contig 16315 bp, 11 predicted proteins | sample UWRJL029104C1_FD_181142 | JGI IMG/M metagenome (GOLD analysis project Ga0247804, IMG submission 181142) | Plant litter microbial communities from Arlington Agricultural Research Station in Wisconsin, United States - UWRJ-L029-104C-1 | ecosystem: Environmental > Terrestrial > Plant litter >...
CTGGCCCAGTTTGTAAGAGAAGCGCGGAGCGAGTCGGAGCTCGGCGACACAAACCGCACGCCGCTGCCGCGCCGCACGAGCACGGCATCAATCACTTCCTGATTCTTGGGCTGGGCGCGGATGGCAAAACGCGGCATCAGCAGACCCGTCTGCAGCTGCAGAAACGGCCGGGCCTGGGTGCCGCGCTCGCTGAGGCGGGCAAACATGGTGTAGCTGTGCAGCACCGCCGCCGAGTCGGCCTTGCGCACCACGATGCGATAGCCCCGCGTGGTGGTGTTGCCACTGTTGTCGGTGATGATGTAGCGCCAGTTTTCGACGCCGGAGGTAGTGCGCGCTCCAAAACGGTTGCGGAAGCCCAGCTCTTTCTGATTGGGAGCCAGCGCCGAATCCAGGTACACGATTTCGGGTGAGCTGGGATTTTTGCTGGGGTCGTAGGACGAAAGGACGTCCGGGTACACTACCGGGTTGGGCTGCGGCTCGTAGGTGACGGTGATGCGCAGGTGCTTGAGCGCGTCGTCGGCCGAGGCGAAGGCACGGGTAATGAGCGTGTCGGCGGCGCTTACGCTGCGGTCGCTGGACGTGAGGCCGGTGGCCCCCACAAAGTCGAAGCGTATCGGGCCGGGCTCTTTGGCGCAGGCCGCCAGCAGCGGAAGCAGTAGAAATAACAGACGAAAGCGCATAGAACAAAGGTAACCAAGGGCCGCGTGCAACGCCCGAAGCGGGCTTGTTACCTTTAACGTTCCAACCGGCTTCCCATTGTTCATGCACGCTCGTTCTTTTATCCTGGCCGCCCTGCTGGCCGCCAATGGCCCGGCCCTGCTGCCGGGCTTAGCTCCCACCGCCGTTTTTGCCCAGCAAAAACAAGCCCTGACCCTGGAAGACATCTGGGCTAAACCCACCTTCCGGGCCGCCACCGTGCCGGGCTTCGACTGGATGAAGGACGGCCGCTATTACGCCAGCCTCGACGAAGGCAGCCTGGTGCAGCACGAAGCCACCACCGGCAAGGCGGCCGCCACGCTGGTGCCCGCCAGCGCCCTGCAACTGCCGGCCGCCGCCCGGCCGCTGGCCGTGGACGGCTACTCCTTCAATGCCGACGAGCAGAAAGTGCTGTTTACCACCGATACGGAGCCGATTTACCGGCGCAGCTCGCGGGCCAGCTACTACGTGTTCGACCGCGGCACGAAAAAGCTAATGGCCCTGAGTGCGGGCGGCAAGCAGAGCTACGCCACCTTCTCGCCCGATGGCAAGCGCGTGGCCTTTGTGCGCGACAACAACGTGTTTCTGGTCGATTTGGCCACGATGAAAGAAACGGCGGTGACGACCACCGGCGTGCGCAACCAGCTCATCCACGGCTCCTGCGACTGGGTGTACGAGGAGGAGTTTGAGTTTGCGCAGGCCTTTTTCTGGTCGCCCGACTCGCGGCAGATTGCGTTTTATTCTTTCGACGAAAGCCAGGTACCGGAGTACAACATGCAGGAATGGGGCAAGCTCTATCCCGAAGATTACCGCTACAAATACCCCAAGGCCGGCGAGAAAAACTCCGTCGTGAGCATCAGCAGCTATGACGTGGCCAGCGCCCGCACCACCAAGATGGACGTGGGCCCGGTGGCCGACCAGTACATCCCCCGCGTGATGTGGACGCAGACCCCCAACCTACTCAGTATCCGCCGCATGAACCGCCTGCAGAACAAGCTGGAAATCCTGCACGGCGACGCCACGACCGGCAAAACCAGCGTGGCACTGACCGATACCGACAAAGCCTACGTGGAAGTAACCGATGACGATTTGTATTATCTGCCGGGTGGCAAGCAGTTCATTTTCGCCAGCGAAAAGGACGGCTACCGCCACCTCTACCTGCACGAAATGAGCGGCAAAGAAGTGCGGCAGCTCACCAAAGGCAGCTGGGAAGTAAGCGCCGTAGCGCGGGTGGATGAGAAGAATGGGCTGGTGTACTTCACCAGTACGCAGGAGGCGCCCATGCAGCGCCACCTCTACCGCAGTAAGCTGAGCGGCGGCCCCGCCGAGCGGCTGGGCGAAGCTGGCGCCGGCACCGACGTTATCAACCTCGCGCCCGACTGCCGCTACTACCTTAATTACCACAGCCAGGCCGGCCAGCCGCAGGTGGTGAGTTTGCGCGACGGCCGCAGCGGCAAGCTGGTAAAAACCCTGGAAGACAACGCTAAGCTACGTCAGACGCTCAGCCAGTACACCCTCGGCAGCCACGAGTTCATCAGCTTCAAAACCAGCGACGGTACCCAGCTCAACGGCTGGATGATTAAGCCCGCCAACTTCGATGCCAGCAAGAAATACCCGGTGCTGATGCACGTGTACGGCGGCCCGGGCTCCCAAACGGTGAAGGACGACGCGGGGGGCGGCACGGCTTTCACCAACTACCTCTGGCACCAGCTGCTGGCTCAAAATGGCTACCTCGTGGTGAGCGTGGACGGCCGCGGCACCGGTGCCCGCGGCGCGGCCTTCAAGAAAAGCACCTACGCCAACCTCGGCAAGCTCGAAACCATCGACCAGGGCGAGGGCGCCAGGTACCTCGCCACGCTGCCCTACGTCGATAAGGGCCGCATCGGCATCTGGGGCTGGAGCTTCGGCGGCTACATGACGGCCCTGGCCATGACCAAGAACGCCGATTTATTCAAGATGGGCATTTCGGTGGCGCCCGTGACGAACTGGCGCTACTACGATACGGTGTACACCGAGCGGTTTCTGAAAACGCCGCAGGAAAACCCCGGCGGCTACGACGACAACTCGCCCGTGCAATTTGCCAAGCAGCTTAAAGGCAAATACCTGCTGGTACACGGCACCGGCGACGACAACGTGCATTTCCAGAACTCCATTGCCTGGGTCGATGCGCTCATCAAGGCCGACAAGAGCTACCAGACGCTGTATTACCCCAACCGCAACCATGGCATTTACGGCGGCAACACGCGCCTGCACCTCTACCGGCAGATGACGGATTTCGTGCTGCAGAACTTGTAACAACCCGTCTGTCCTGCTCTATCTGGCGTCCCGAAGGAAGCAGGACAGGCAGGATTTTGGAGAGTCCTTCGAAAAGCTGACTGGCTCCGCGTAAGCGGTAATCAGCCAGCTCTTCCGCTTTTCCCGACGCTTCAGCCGCCACTGGCGTCGCTTCGGTCGGTTTTCACGAATAGCCGGGCAGGCCGCCTTCTAGCTTTGAAGCATGAAAACGACCTCCCTCCCCTGCCCCGCGCTGTTGCGCTTCCTGTTTCTCACGCTGCTGGTGATTAATAGCATCGTGGCCCAGGCGGCCGGGCTGCCCGCCGGCGTTTCCCGCCTCAAAACCTCCGATGGCGTCGAGTTATTCGTGCGGGTGGCGGGCAAGGGGCAGCCCTGCCTGCTGGTACACGGCGGCCCCGGCGCGGGCAGCGAGGCCATCGAAGTGCTGGCCGGGCCGCTGCTGGAGCGCCAGTTTCAGATGATTTACCTCGACCAGCGCGGCAGCGGCCGCTCGGGCAGTTCGGCGGCCAAAGCCTACGGCCTCGACCGCGTGGTGCAGGACGTGGAGGAAGTGCGCCAGCAACTGCATCTGGAGCGCTGGACGCTGCTTTCGCATTCCTTCGGCGGCCTCATCGCCACGGCCTACGCCAGCAAGTATCCGCAGCGGGTGGAAAGCCTGGTGCTGACCAACAGCATCCTCAGCCTACCGGCCAGCATGGAGAGCTTCGCCACGGCCGGCTACGCGCTGCTGCCCGCCGCCACCCGCCCGCCGCTCGATGCCACTACGCCGCTGCCCCAGCGTTTTGGCATGGTGTCGGCCCTGCTCAACCAGCAGCGGCTGCTGAACAAGCTGATGTTTGCCGACGACTCGGCCGCCGCCCGGCTCAGCCGCTTCCGGACCGCTCAAGCGGCCAACCACGACTTTGCCGCTTCCCTCTTCGTGCCCGGCGTGATTGATGGCTACCTACAGGATTTCACGGCCGTTTCGGCGCAGTTGAGCATGCCCGTGCTGGTGCTGGCCGGCCAGCACGACCACGTGACGGGCCCCGCACACCACCAGTCCTTCCGCTTTCCGAAGCAGCAGGTGGTGCTGATGCCCGGCGGCCACTACGCCTTCTTCGAGAATCCCCGGGAATTTGAGCAGGCGCTGGCAGCTTTTAGCCGCAAGCTTGGGCGCTAGACACACCAAACGTCGTTAAAATTAGAAACAGCAGGGCCAATACCGGTGTGCGGTATTGGCCCTGCTGTTTTTGTTTTCAGGGGCAGCTTACAGTTTCAGCAGCCGTTGCGTGCGCTGCTGGCCCGCCGAGCGCACCGTGAGCAGGTAGGCGCCACTGGGCAGGGCGTGCAGGTCGAGGGCCTGTTTTTCGCCGCTGCGGGCCAGCATGGTCAGGGCTACTTTGCCGCTTACGGCCATCAGCTGCACGGTGGCGGTGCCGCCGGGCCAGGAGCTCAGGTCGAGCTGGGCTTGGCTGGCGACGGGGTTGGGATAGAGGGCTAGCTCGATGGCGCGCACGGTGGTTATCTGCACGGCCGCTACGGGCGAGAAGCTGGCCTTGCCGTCGGCATCCACCTGTTGCAGGCGGTAGTAGCTCAGGCCTTTGAGGGGGTGCTCGTCGGTAGCCTTGTAGCTGGTGGCGACGGCCGTGGTGCCCTGGCCCTGCACCTTGGCAATGGCCGTAAACTCGCGGCCGTCGGCGCTGCGCTCAATCAGGAAGTGGCGGTTGTTTTTCTCCGAGGCCGTGGCCCAGCTCAGCAGCACGCGGCCGTTGGCGGCGGTGGCGCTGAAGCGGATGAGCTCCACGGGCAGCGGGCGGGGTATGACGGTGCAGGCCGTCACGGCACCGCCGATACCGCCGCTGTTCGAGTTGAAGCCCGCCGGGGCGCCGCCCGGCGTGGTATCGCAGAAATCCAGCGCCCCCGAGTTACCAAAGGTCCAGCCCGTGTTGGTGCTCACGCCCGCCACCCGGAAGGCCCCGGTGGGCCCGCTCGCGGCGCCGTTGACGTTGCCTTCGTTGGTAAAATTCCCGCCTATCTCGACGTAGCCCGCATTGGTGAAGGAAGCACCATTGAGGTGCCGGAACAGGCTGCCCGGCGAAATCTGGTAGATGCGGCCGTTGTTGGTGAAAGGGCTGTTGTTGGTAAAATCGGTGTTCACCACCAGCACGCCGCTGCTGCTGTTGGTGATGTTGCCCGAGCTTTCGGCGGTGAAATACGAGCCCACCGTGATGGTCGAGTTATTGACCAATATGGCCCGGTTCAGGAAGTACGTGCTGGTGGTGAGGGTGGCCCCGGCGTTGTTGTTGATGGTCGCGCCCGAGTTTTCATTCAGCACGAAGGTACCCGCCTGAATGGAGCCGTTGTTGTGGGTGATACCGCGGTTGGTATAGCTCCCGCCGGGGTTGATGGCCGAGTTGATGGTCACAATGTTGCCGGTTCCCGAGCTGTTAATGAAGTCGCCCGTGGGGTTCAGCGTGCCGCTGTTGGTGGTGGTGCCCTGATTGGTATAAGTGGGCGTCACGATGGTGGCACCCGCGTTGTTGGTCACGGTGCCGCCGGCATTGGCAAACGAAGTAGTGGCCGTGGCGGTGCCATTGTTGGTGAAGGTGCCGCCGCTGATGGAATAGGTACTGGCCGTGATGCTGCGGCTGGGGGCATTGGTGGTGGTACCGCCGCTGTTGGTGTAGCTGGCGGCTGCGGTTATCGTGCCGTTGTTGGTGGTAGTGCCGCCGCTATTGGTGTAAGTGGCACCGCTGTTAGTGAGGTTGATGTACCCGTTGTTGGTGGTGCTACCGCCGCTATTGGTGTACGAAGCAGTGGGCTGGATGGTGCCCGTGCTAGTGTTGGTCACGCTGCCGCTGCTGGCGAACGAGCTGGCATTCCAGGTCGCGCGGTTGTCGATGGTGCCGGCGCTGGTGATGCCCGCATTGGTATTCACCGTGCCCGCGTAGTTGACGATGGTGGTGCCAGCCGTGGGCGTGATGCTACCGCTGAAGGTGAGCGTGGGCGTGCCGCCGTTGCTGCCGTTGCTGATGGTGGTGGTGCCGGCAAAGGCCGTCGAGGCAATGGTAGCGGTAGCACCGGCGCGGTTGCTGAACGTGTTGGTGCCCGTGGGAAAGGTGATGTTCCCGGTCCAGGTGCCGTTGTTGGTCAGAGTGAGGTTAACCGCTCCGCTACCGCTGATGGGCCGCGACCAGGTAGCCCCGGCGTTGTTCGTGAGCGTCAGGTTGGTAGTAATGCCGCCCAGCTGATTTGTCCAAGCCCCCGAGTTCGTGATGGTTACCGGGTTGCCCGACACGCCGTAGCAGATGGCATTCCAGGTGCCGGTGTTGTTGATGGTGATGCCGTTCAAGGGCGTGAACTGCTGCCCGCCCGGCGCCCAGCTACCCGCATTGTTGATGGTGCAGCCAGCGGCCACCCCGCTGTAGAAATGGCCGGTCCAGGTAGCCCCGCTGTTGTTGTTGATGGTGGTAGCGGCCGAAATCGAGTTGCCGCTGCCGCTGATGGTGCTGCCGCTGTTGACGTTGATGGTGCAGCCCGTCGCCGTTACGGAAATAGAGCTTCCGTAGCTGACGCTGTTGAAATTGAGCGTGCAGCCCGTGTGCGCCAGGGTAACGTTGCCCGCGTACGTCCCACTTACGTTGATGGTAATGCCGCTGCTGGTGGTGGTGTAAGAATCCCACCCACTGGTCAGGCTTATCTGGGCCAGTGCCGACTGACTCAGCAGTAATAGCAGCAAGCCTAACGTAGTCAGGCTTCGCCCGAGCCCATTATTCCAAATCGGGCGTAAAACCTCCAGGGTAAAGAACTTTTTCATAGCAGTTTAAGGTGTAGGGTGAAGTAGAACTTGGAGTATGCAAAATTAATGTTTTTACTGACTTTCCAGCAGTTATCCACACACTTTTTTTGCTTATTCCTAGTTTTACCTGCACGTCTCACCGACGAACTGCCAATTTCTACCGACAAACAACTAATTTGTCCCGCCGAAAGTCACATTAGAATTTAATTAAAAATTGTTCTGACTGTCACCCGCTTACCTAAAATCTTCCCCCGGCGCCGTAGCCCGCACCATGCGCGGCCGCCCAAACATATCGGCCACGCCCCGCACGGCCACGTAGCCCTGCCCATGCAATAGCTCCACCGTTTCTGCCTCAAAGGCTTCGTTGATTTCAAAATACAGCATTGCATTGGGTTTCAGCAGCTGCCGCCCCAGCAGCCCGATGCGCCGGTAAAAGAGCAGCGGGTCGGCATCGGGCACGAACAGGGCCGTGGCGGGCTCCCAGGCCAGCACGTTTTCGCGCATCAGCGGCCGTTCGCTGTCGCGCACGTAGGGCGGGTTGCTCACCAGCACGTCCAGCGTGCCAGGCTCGATGGCGGGCAGTTCGTTCAGAATATCAAGCTGCTGAAAAACAATACTTGGCGCATAGCGGGCAGCATTGCGCCGCGCCACGGCCAGCGCTTCGGCCGAGATGTCTACGGCCCGCACCCCGGCGCGGAGCAGAGCGCGGGCCAGCGCCAGCGCCAGGCAGCCCGAGCCGGTGCCCACATCCAGCACGCGCAGGCCGGCGCGGCCCCGCTGCTCGTCTTCGATGAGGCGCACCAGCTCCTCCGTTTCGGGGCGCGGAATGAGGGTGGCGGGCGTCACCTCCAGCTCCATGTCGGCGAAGTGGGCCGTGCCCAGCACGTATTGCACCGGCTCGTGCGCCAGCAGGCGGGCACGCAAAGCGGGCAGCTCGGCCGCCAACGCGGGCGGCACGGGCGCGGCGGCCTGCATGCGGCGCTGCAGGGCATCGAGGCTCAGGCGGTGCTCGGCCACGAGGGCGGCAATGGCTTCGGCCTCGTTAGGCGGGTAGAGGGCGGTGAGGGCGGCGGCCAGCTCGGCGGTGAATTCACGGACGGTCATGGTTGCAAAAGTACCGGCTGGTAAAGGTTGGGAGGGGGGCAGATGTGCTTTCGGATTCTAACGCTGTCCGAAAAGCGAAAGCACATTGAAGAAGCTTTTTGCTTTCGCTTTTTGAGATACTTGAAAAAGCGAAAGCAAAATGCGCAGATGGTTTGCACTACCTTTTTGGCGACGGTAAAAAGCGTAGCGCAAAAACATCTGGCAGCGAACAGTGCCCCGCTATAAGCCGTTACTCGGGAGGACTTACCTTTAAGCCATGGAAAACGACTCGTTATTCATGCGCCGCGCCCTCGATTTGGCGCGCCTGGGCAGCGGCCACGCCCGGCCCAATCCGCTGGTAGGCTGCGTGGTGACGCACGAGGGCCGCATCATCGGCGAAGGCTGGCACCGGCAGTACGGCGGCCCCCACGCCGAAGTGAATGCCCTGGCCAGCGTCGAAAATCAGGAGCTGCTGAAACACAGCCGCGTGTACGTGACCCTGGAGCCCTGCGCCCACCACGGCAAAACCCCTCCCTGCGCCGACCTGCTCATTGCCAAGGGCGTACCCGAGGTAGTGATTTGCAACGACGACCCCTTTCCGCTGGTAGCCGGGCGCGGCATCGACAAGCTGCGGGTGGCCGGCGTGCGTGTCGAAACCGGCTTATTGGCCGAAGAAGGCCGTTGGCTGAACCGGCGCTTTTTCACCTTTCACGAAAAAAAGCGGCCCTATCTGGTGCTGAAATGGGCCGAAACGGCCGACGGCTTTCTGGCCGGGCGCTACTACCAGCAGGTGCAAATCAGCGGCGAGCAGGCCCGCCTGCTCACCCACCAGTGGCGGGCCGAGGAGGCGGCCATCCTGGTAGGTACCCGCACGGCCCTGCACGACAACCCCCGCCTGAACGTGCGCGACTGGCCCGGCCCCCAGCCCCTGCGCGTGGTCATCGACAAAAACCTGAGCCTGCCGCCCAGCCACCACGTCCTCGACCGCTCGCAGCCCACCCGCCTCTACACCTACCGCGAGCGCCCGCACGCCGAAAACCTTGCCCACGTCACCCTCTCCGAAGCCGACGACCTGCTGCCCCAGGTGCTGCAGGACTTGTGGCAGCAATCGGTGCAGTCGGTGCTGGTAGAGGGCGGGCCCACGGTACTCAACGCACTGATTAACGCCGGCCTGTGGGATGAAATCCGCATTTTCAAGTCGCCGCTGAAGTTGGGTCAGGGTATCGCGGCGCCGGCTGTCGGGCTCAATAATCTGCGCGAAGTGCAGACCGTGGGGCCGGATAAGCTGTATTGGTATGTGAATGCCTAATCCTTCTGCGCGCATGGATGCCCCTACCCTGCTCACGACCCTTCTGAATTCGACTTCGCCCGCGGGCCTGCTTAATCGCCGCCACTACCGGCAGCAGTACCTGAACTACCTCAAGCTGCTGCACCCCGACGTGTGCCATTTGCCCGGCGCCGGCGACGCCGTAGCTCGCCTGAACGACTACGTGGCCCAGCTCAAAGCCCTCGACCAGCTGACCGACGACGCCGGCCCGCTGCGCCGCCGCGACGAGCAGACCTTCAGCCTCGAAGGCGACCCGGCGCTGCTCCAGCAGTCGCTCAACAACTACCGTCGCCTGACGCAGTTATCCAGCGGCGCGGCCCAGCATTTCCGCCGCTACCTGCCCACCGAGCTGCGCCGCGAAGGCGACGCGCTGCTGGTGAGCGGCCCCGAGTTTCTGGTGCCGCTGAGCGGCCTCACGCTGTCCGCCGAGCACGTGGCCTGGGTGCTGAGCCGCCTGCTGGAGCTGGTGGCCTGGCTGCACCAGGAGGGTTTCTGCCACGCGGGCCTCAATCCCGAGTCGCTGGCGCTGGTGCCGGGCACGCACGGCGTCATGGCGCTGTCGTTCTATCACCTCACATCGCTCAACGGGCCACTCACGGCCGTGTCGGGCAACTATTTGAACTGGTACCCACCGGCCGTATTCCGCGACAAGCGCGCCACTGCGTACATCGACCTTAGCCTGGCCCAGCGCACGGCGCTCTACCTGCTCGGCGACCCTTCGGGCCACGGCGTGAAGCTGCGCAAAACGGTGGACGAGCGACTGATTAATTTTCTCATCGCGCCGCATCAGAATGCGTATGCAATGTTGACGGAATGGCGGACGCTGCTGCAAACAGTGTTCGGCAAGCCGGTTTTTCATCCGCTGGAATTATGAAAAAGAACGTCATCTTGAGCGCAGCGAAAGGACCTCGCCCGCTTCTCCGTGGTGGTAACTTCAATCAGTAAAACGAAGAAATTACTATTGCAGGCGGCGCGGGCGAGGTCCTTTCGCTGCGCTCAGGATGACGTTCTTTTGTTATTCAACCCCTCTTAATCTCACCACCTAAAACCACCGCTATGGGTTACAGCACCTGGTCCGACGACGCGTTTGACTACCTCAAGGACAGCCGCGCCGGCGCGAGCGCCGACGACATTTTTGCCAACAACCGCGCCGGCCGCGCCAGCACTAAAATGCTGCCCTACGGCGTGAAATTCCGCGAAAGCCGCGACTCTGACATTCACCCCGAGTCGCTGGCCATCGGCGTGTTTCTGGACGAGACGGGCAGCATGGGCCGCATCCCCGAAATCTTGGTGCGCGAGAAGCTGGGCGCGCTCATGAACACGCTCATCGACCACGGCGTGCCGCACCCGCAGATTCTCTTCGGCGGCATCGGCGACCACCACTCCGACCAGTTTCCGCTGCAGGTGGGCCAGTTCGAAAGCGGCACGGCCGAGCTCGACCAGTGGCTGACGGAGATTTTCCTGGAAGGCAACGGCGGCGGCCAAAACCGCGAATCGTACACCCTCGCCTGGCTGTTTGCGGCCCGCCACACGTCCTGCGACTGCTTCGAAAAGCGCGGGCAGAAGGGTTTCCTCTTCACCATCGGCGATGAGGCGGCCTGGGACGTGCTGCAAGGCAAAGCCCTGCAAGCCATCATGGGCTACCCCGAAGCCCAGGACGTGAGCGACAAGCAGCTGCTGGAAGAAGCCCAGCGCAGCTACCACGTCTTCCACATCCACGTCAACGAAGGCAGTTACCGCGACGACCCAAACGTGCTGGGCTACTGGAAAAAAATCATCGGCGAGCGGCTCATTGTCCTCAACGACTACAACGCCATCGCCGAAACCATCGCCTCGGCCGTGGCGCTGGTGCACGGCGTCGAATTGCAGGACATCCTGAATTCCTTCGACAAAGGCATCGCCAGCAGCGTGGAAAACGCCTTGATGCACGTCAAGCAAGGCCTCACTACCACGCCCAAAAAGAGCGGCGGCTTCCTGGGCGGCATCTTCAAGCTGTGAGTTCCGGAAAGCAAGCGCAGGTTGTTCTCGGCCTGGGCTTTGGCGATGAAGGCAAAGGCCTGACCGTGGATTTTCTCTGCGGTCAGGCCCTGGCAGCGGGCCGGCAGCCGCTGGTGGTGCGCTTCAATGGCGGCCATCAGGCCGGCCACACCGTGGTGTTGGCCGATGGTCAGCGGCACGTTTTTTCCAGCTTCGGCGCGGGCACCTTGCGCAGCGTGCCTACCTATTGGTCGGCTTACTGTACCTTCTCACCGGCCTCGGTGCTGCGCGAATACGCAGCATTATTGGCCTTAGGCGTGCAGCCCCGGCTGCTGGTGGACGGCCGCTGCCCCGTCACGACGCACTACGACGTGCTCTACAATCGCGCCCTCGAAGCCGGGCGCGGCGCAGCCCGCCACGGCAGCTGCGGCGTGGGTTTCGGGGCCACCGTGGCGCGGCATGAGGATACGCCGCTGCGGCTGTACGCGCAGGATTTGCGGTTTCCGGCTGTTTTCACCCACAAGCTGGGACAAATTCGGGCGTATTATGAGGCTAAGATTGAAGCCGAAACCAGCTTCGATTTTCACCAGTTCGACCACGATGGCGAAGACCAGCGCTTTGCCAGCTACGCCGCGCAAATTACTGATTTGCATCGGCAACAGCTTATTCAATTGACGCGAGCGGAGGAAATATTTGCGCCGGATGCGTCTTGGCAAACTTATATTTTCGAAGGCGCGCAGGGCATTTTGCTGGATATGGACTTTGGGCTGTTTCCGCACGTCACGCGCAGCCGCACTACCTCGGCCAATGCACTCGATTTGCTAAAAAGCCACGCGCTGCCCCTCGCTGGCACAGCTGAAATCCATTACGTCAGTCGCGCCTATCACACCCGCCACGGCGCCGGGCCATTTCCGCCAGAGTTGCCCATTTACCTGATAAACAATACCGCCGAAACCAACCAAACCAACGACCACCAAGGCCATTTCCGCACCGGCCCGCTGTCGATTGAGCTGCTAAATTTCGCCTTTGCCTGCGACGCCAATTTTTCCGCAGGCTTGTCCAAGCACTTCGTACTCACCTGCCTCGACCAGCTGCCCGACGACCGGCTACCATGCCTGTACAACGGCCAGATTCGGGCGCTGCTTCCCGGGCAATTACCCGCTCTCCTCGAAACCGACTTCGCCAGCTGCCGGTTTAGCCACAGCAGCACCGGCACCGGCCTCGACCAGCCGCTGGCCCGGTAACCCCGTTTTCCCTATTTGAACTTTATCCAATGGCTGAAAGCCTCGCCCTCACCGCCACTACCAAAGCCGCCCGCTACGCCGAGCTGCTCCCCCAAATCGCAGCCCTCACCACCGGCGAGCCCGACCTTACCGCCAACCTGGCCAATACTGCCGCCGCACTACGTCAGGCCTTCGGCTTTTTCTGGGTTGGCTTCTACCTCGTGAAGGGTGATGAGCTGGTGCTCGGCCCTTTCCAAGGGCCCATTGCCTGCACCCGCATCCGGCACGGCAAAGGCGTGTGCGGCAGCAGTTGGGCCCAGGCCCAAACCCTGCTGGTGCCCGATGTGGAGCAGTTTCCCGGCCACATTGCCTGCAGCTCCGAATCGAAATCGGAAATCGTAGTACCGATTATCAAAGACGGTCAGGTTCTGGGCATGCTCGACGTCGACAGCGACCAGCTCAACGATTTTGACGCTAACGACCAAGCTGCCCTGGAGCAGTTGATGCAACTGGCAGCAGGCTGGTTCTGAGTGTAAGCTTGCGCTTGCCGTCTTCAATAACTACCTATAACAGAAGAGCCCGCTTGCTAAGCGGGCTCTCTCCATTTATACGGCAAGCGCAAGCTTATCTCACACTTTCAATTGGCAGATTACCGTTTCGCCGCCCTTCACTTTCTGGCCCATTTCCACCTTCACCACGGTATCGAGCGGCACAAACAAATCGACGCGTGAGCCGAACTTGATAAAGCCAAACTCCTCACCCTGGGTTACTTCGTCGCCTTCGTTCACGTACCACACGATGCGGCGGGCCATGGCCCCGGCAATCTGCCGGAAGAGCACCAGCGGGCCGGCATCCGACTCCACTACCACCGTGGTGCGCTCGTTGAGCGTACTGCTTTTGGGATGCCAGGCCACGAGGTAGTTGCCGGGGTGGTATTTGAAGTATTTCACGATGCCCGAGATTGGGTTGCGCGTCACATGCACGTTGATGGGCGACATGAAGATGCTGATTTGCATCCGCTCGTCATCAAAATACTCGGGCTCATGCACTTTCTCAATCACCACCACCTTGCCATCGGCCGGGGCCAGCAGCAAATCCTCGTGGGTGAACATGTGCCGGAACGGGCTACGGAAAAACTGCAGGATGAGCAGAAAAATGATGACCGTAGCGCCCGTTATCAGGTAGTTGACCACGTCATTGCCCTTGTTCCAGTAATACAGCGCCAGGTTGAGCGCAATCAGCACCAGCAGCGTAACGAACAGAATACGTCGTCCTTCTTTGTGAATCTTCATGAACCGCAGATTAAACGGATTTTAGCGGATTAAACGGATTTTTTGTGGGTCCGCGCTACCGCAAGGTGAAATGTTTTGGCGAGTGCCAACGGACAAAGGTCGGCAGGAAAAACAAAAAGGCACGAACCGTCACGGCCCGTGCCTTTTCGTTGGCAATTACGGCAGGATTTTAAAAACGGCCAACCCGAACCCTAACAGAATGAGCTAACCCACAAAAAATCCGTTCTATCCGTTAAAATCCGTTTAATCTGCGGTTCCTTAGAAGCCCCCGCGGTATTTATACGTCTGGGCTACCTTATCGATGCTAACTACGTAAGCAGCAATGCGCATCGGGATTTTGTATTTTTGGCTGGTCTGGTACACTTTCTCGAAAGCGTCGTTCATGATGCGGTCGGCGCGCTCGGTCACCATGTCCTCGCTCCATTTGAAGCCCTGACGGTTCTGCACCCACTCGAAGTAGCTCACCGTCACCCCGCCAGAGTTGGCCAGAATGTCGGGCACCACCATGATGCCTTTCTCATTGATAATCGGGTCGGCCGAGGCCGAAGTGGGGCCATTGGCACCTTCCACGATTAGCTTGGCTTTGATATCGTGGGCATTGTGCTCGGTGATGACGTCTTCCACGGCGGCGGGCACCAGCACGTCCACGTCGGTCGTGAGGAGGTCGTCGGCATTGTCCATCAGCGTGGCGCCGGTGTAGCCGTCGAGGCGGCCGTTGTGGGCATTTTTGTAGGCAATGGCTTCGTCGATGTTGATGCCGTTGTCGTTCCAGTAAGCACCGCTAACGTCGCTTACAGCCTTGATTTTCACGCCTTGCTCGCTCAACAGCTTGGCGGCCCAGGAGCCCACGTTGCCGAAGCCCTGCACGGCGGCCGACACCTGCATAGGGTCGAGGCCGAGCTTTTTGAGGGCGGCCAGGGTCGATACCATTACGCCGCGGCCGGTAGCCTCGGTGCGGCCCAGCGAACCGCCCATTACCAGCGGCTTACCCGTTACTACGGCCGGCGAAGTAGCGCCCACTGATTTCGAGAATTCGTCCATCAGCCAGGCCATTTCGCGGGGGCCAGTGCCCATGTCGGGCGCCGGAATGTCGCGGTCGGGGCCAAATACGTCCTTCATCGACTGCGTGTAGCTGCGCGTGAGGCGCTCCAGCTCGCCGAGGCTCATGGTGGTGGGGTCGCAGATGATGCCGCCCTTGGCGCCACCGTAGGGCAGGTCCACCACGGCGCACTTCCAGGTCATCCAGGCCGCCAGGGCTTTCACCTCGTCGAGGTGGACGTTTTTGTCGTAGCGAATGCCACCTTTGCTCGGACCCAGAATGGTGTTGTGAATCACGCGGTAGCCTTCGAACACGCGCACTTTGCCGTTGTCCATCGTCACTGGGATATGCACGATAACCTGCTTGTCGGCAGCTTTCAGCACGTCATACGTTTCCTCATCGAGGCCGAGGATTTCGGCGGCAATGTTGAAGCGCGACATCATCGATTCGAGCGGATTTTCGCGGTCTACCTTCGGGGCAGGTTCTTTGTACTTATAAGCAGGTTGCACGGCCATACGGAGAAAATGGAGTGAGTTGGGTGGGAAGTGAGTGTAGGATTTTGAGGCCGCAAAGGTAGCCTTTTTGTTTGGCTGAAGCAGTAAGAACGTGTACCCCGAATTTCCAATTCGGGGTACACGTTCTGTTTTCCTAGCCCGCCAGCAATTGCAACAGCACCAGCACCGGCAGTACCAGCAGAAACGCATCGAACCTATCGAGCAGCCCGCCGTGCCCGGGCATGATGCTGCCCGAGTCCTTCACGCCCACGCTGCGCTTGAGCATCGACTCGGCCAAATCGCCGAGCGGGCCGAACACGGCCACCACGCCCGCCGCCACCAGCCGGTGCGCCAGCGGCAGTTCGGGGATGAGGTAGCCCAGCGCCCAACCCATCACCAACGTGAGCACCACGCCGCCCGCGAAGCCTTCCCAGGTTTTGCCGGGCGAGATTTTGGGGGCCAGCTTGTGCTTGCCGAAGGTTTTGCCGGCGGCGTAGGCGCCGATGTCGGACGACCAGATGAGGAACAGCAGGACGATGACGCGGCGGTAGTCGTAGGTTTCGTACGAAATGTGGTCATCTGTCCCATTAACCATTGTATTACTACGAGCAACAAAATTGAGCAATGCCATTGGCAAACTCACATAGATAAGCCCAAGCAATGAAGCTCCAATATTAGCAAAAGCTTTGTCTCCACCTTTCCACACGAGTAACTCTCGCAGTACAAAAACTACTGGCAGTAGAAGAGCCAGTCCGGCGGCGGCTTTCAAAAAAACATCAACTACTGCTGCGTGATTTTTGGCGCTAAGCTCCTGGCTTATAAAAAAGGAGAGACAAAAAATAGCCAGTCCGGCAAAACTTCCAATCCACGTAGCCGGCGCATACCCGCCCGCCCGCATCATGCGGTAAAACTCCCACAGCATCACGGCCTGCACGAAGGCGAAGAACAGCCCGAACGTCCAGGGGCTGAACCACACGCTGCCCACCAGCAGGGCCGCGCCCAGCAGGCCGTAGATGGTGCGCAGCTGCAGGTTGCTGGGGCCGGGCTTGGGCGTTTCGGCCGGGGCGGGAGTGTGGTCGGGAGTCAAAAGAACGGGTAGTTGAAAAGCGGG
>Ga0247804_10000623_pt1 | contig 16313 bp, 11 predicted proteins | sample UWRJL029104C1_FD_181142 | JGI IMG/M metagenome (GOLD analysis project Ga0247804, IMG submission 181142) | Plant litter microbial communities from Arlington Agricultural Research Station in Wisconsin, United States - UWRJ-L029-104C-1 | ecosystem: Environmental > Terrestrial > Plant litter >...
ATGGCCACCGTGTTACCGTCCGTGTAAGGGTCGGTGCTGGGGTCGGTAAAAATCAGGCGGTCATTGGTGGCCACCAGCATAAAGCGCACGGCCAGCTCCGTTTCAAATACGCCGCTGATGCGGTTGACGCTCGTCACGATGGCGGCCAGCCCCAGCGGCACCGTGCCGCCGTGAAACTGCGTGTATTCGCCGGTAGCCGCCACGGCCAGCCGGTACGTGCGCACCACGCCCCCGCTGCCGAGGGCGGCCGGGCCACTGCCCCGGGCCGGCGGCGCGGCGGCCGTTACTGAAGCTGCCGCTCCGGCCTTCGTCCCGGCCAGTGGTTCGTGGCAAGTCATCCTGGGCCAGGAGTCGGGCCGCGCATCACGGGCGAAAAAGCTGAGGTAGTGACGGGTATCGCCGCGCTGGGCGGGGTCGATATACACGGTGCCCGTGGCGGCCGACAGCACCTGGGCGTGCAGCCCGTGGGGCGTCAGGTCGAGGCGCAGGGTGGCGGTGGCATCGTCGAGGCCTTGGCCGGCGTAAGTTTTGATGTCCGGATAGCGGGCTGCCAGGGTGGGGGCCATCACGGCGGTTTCGCGCAGGGCGAAGCGGGCGTTGCGGCCATCGGGCAGGGGCAGGGCCAGCACCAGCGGGGCGGCACCCGGCTGCCCTTCAGCCGGGGCGGCGGCCAGCAGCGCGCGGGCGGCGGCCAGGTCCAGGCTCAGGGAGCGGGCATGGGTCAGCGCGGCTTGTAAGGGCGAAGCTGGGATTTTGGCATCCCGGAGCAAGGTCGCTGAGTGGTGCTGGCCCTGCGCCGGCGTCAGCGAAAACAGCGTTACGCCTGCGCTGATAAGTAAATTTATGGCAGCTAAGTAAGTTCTGGTCAAGGCGTAAGAGTATTGGTGAGAAAGCCGAAGGTAAGCAAAAATGGCGCCGACTATTCTCGCGCACCCCGTTACTTGCGCAATGGCTTCACGCTGATTGCCAAAGCCGGGACCGCAATAGCACTGGCTTTGGCAATCAGGACAGTAAAAGCTGTTATTGCACTACCACGCGGCGCACAGCCGGGGCTTGGCCTGCCACCTGCACGGTCAGCAGATAGGTGCCGGTGGCCAAACCAACGGTGCTTAGCTCCTCACTACTACCGGCAAACTGCTGCTGCCGCAGCTGCTGCCCCAGCAAGTTGCTGAGTGTAAGGGTAGCTGCTGCCACTGGCACTGGCAGCGTCACGCGGAACGCGGCCTGGTCGCCGGCCGGGTTGGGCCACACCTGGAAAGCCGGGCGAGCGGCGGCCGCCGTAGCCGCCGGAGTGGCGCAAGTCGCCAACAACTCAAAGTTGCCCGTCGAGCCATTGTAGCCCGACACGAACACTAGGTATGGCACACCGTTGGTGCTGGGAAAAGAAACGGTTGAGGCGAGCCCGCAGCTGGAGTCATCGTCGTTGCCATCCACGCAGGTGTAGGGGCCGCCGCAGCTACCCTGATACACGAAGAGCTTGGAATCATAGTCGGTGGCGCCGCAGGTGCTGATGGTGAGCGTGCCGCCATTGCCGACGATGGTGTAGAACACCCCGCCGCCATCCACGCTGGTGCCGCAGAAGGTGGTGGGGTCGCCGGTATCGGTGACGCTTTCGGTGGTGCCATTCACGCTCACGCCGCAGGTCAGCGGCCGGGCATTGGCGCAAAGGTCATTAACGGGCGGCGGGGCCACGGTGCGAAAGCTAAGGGTGGCGGCCACCGAAGTGGCGCCGGCCGCGCAACTGCCCACCACGCGCACCACGTAGTTGGTGCCGGGCAGCAGGCCGGTCAGGCTCACCGGCCCGGCCGTTACGGTCTGGGTGGTCGAGGCGGGTACCGTCGTCACTACATAGCTGCTGGCCGAGGCCGAGCTCACAAAATTCAGCGTGGCCGAGGTCTGGGTGAGGTTGCTCACGGCCAGCTCCGAGGGGCCGCTGCACAGCGGCGGCGCGGTGGTGGTGAAGGTGGCCGTGGCCGCTACCGAGGTGCTGCCGCCGCCGCAGTTGCTCACGAGGCTCACCACGTAGCTGGTGCCGGGCAGCAGGCCCGTCAGGGTGGCGGGCGAGGTGGTCACGGTTTGGTTGGTGGTGGCGGGCGTGGTGGTCAGCACGTAGCTGGTGGCGCTGGCGCCGGGTACGAAGCTCATGCTGGCCCCGGTGTTGCTGATGCTGCCGACGGTGAGGACCGTGGGCGGCGCGCACACGCTGGGGCTGTTGATGGTGAAGTTCTGGTCGGAGATGTCGAAGAAGTAGTTGTCGGCGGCCTCCACCATCAGGCGGGCGGTGGTGGTATTCACGCTGGGCAGCGTTATCGAGGCGCTGCCGTTGTTGGGCACGCCAAGGGCCAGGGCAGTAGGGTAGTGGTAGCCGCCGTCGGTGCTCAGGCGGAGGTTCACGCGGGCGCAGTTCACGCCGTTGGCGGTGGTGCCGGCCACGTTCCAGGTCACGGTTTGGGCGCTGCCGCCGGGCCAGGTGAGGGCGGTATTGGGGCTCGTCACGACGAAGGGGCCGGCGGTGCTGGTCACGCGCAGCTGCATCGAGTCGCTGCTCATCACGCCGCCGATGGTGCCGGCCGGGCCGCGGTGCTCGTCGCGGGCAGTGCATTTGAAAGTCAACTGGCGCGTGACCAGCGGCAGCCGCTCGCCCAGGGTGCGGGTGTTGTTCACCACGTCGCTCAGCTGCGGGAAGTAGCGCAGGCCCGTGCGCTGCGGCACGAAGGAGCGGAACAGCGGCACGTTGTCATTGGCGACCTGCGTGGCCGTAGGCGAGCCTTGGGTGCCTAGGTCCAGCTCTTCCCAGCTGTAGGTGAGCGAGTCGCCTTCGGCATCGACGCCGGTGGCCGTCAGCTTGAAGGGCGTGTTGATGGGCAGCACCAGGCCGCTGGCCGGGCCGCTCACCAGCGGCGGCGTGTTGGCGGTGGGCGTGGTCACGGCGCAGGTGTTGGTCACGATAAAGGCGCGCATCTCCTCATAGTTGCCCACGTGAAACTGGGCGTCGGAGTGGGGCGCGATGTCGTTGCTCGCGCCGCAGATGCCCGCGTAGGCCATGATGCTGGTGCCCGAGCCGGGTTCCCAGGCGCGGTCGCCGCTGCGGTTGCCGGTGCAGGCGCCGTCGTCGCCGTTGAAGGGGTGGCTGCCGCTGAACTGGTGGCCCATCTCGTGGGCCACGTAGTCGATGTCGAAGGCGTCGCCCACCGGCGAGCCGCTGCCGGTTACGCCGCTGGCTTTGTCGGGGCCGCACACGCAGGCGTAGAACGCCACCCCGCCACCGCCGGTGCTGAATACGTGGCCGATATCATAGTTAGCCGGCCCGATGATGGCGTCCACGTTGGTCTGGTTTTCACCCAGCATGTCGCCGCCGTCGTTGTTGGTGTAGGGGTCGGTGTTGCCGTCGAGGTAAACGAGCTGGTCGTTGTTGGGCACCAGCACCAGGCGCACGGCCAGCTCCTTTTCGTACACGCCCACCACGCGGTTGACGCTGGTCACGATGGCCGCCTGCACCAGCGGCACCGTGCCGCCGTGAAAGGCCGAGTACTCGCCCGTGGCCGCCACCGCCAGCCGGTAGGTGCGCAGCAGGCTGCCGCTGCTGATGGCCAGCGGCCCGCCGCCGTGGCCCAGCTGCGTCTGCCGCTGCCGGGCCATCTTCGCCAAATCGGCCTTGCCGGGCTTGAAGGCGCAAATGGCTTCCGCCCCGCCCGTCCGGCGCATATCCCGCTTGAAGAAGCTGAGGTAGTGCTGGGTATCGCCGCGCCGGGCGGGGTCGATGTAGATGGTGCCCGTGATGGGCGAGAGGATTTGCGCGTGCAAACCGGCGGGCGTCACATCAAGGCGCAGGGTGGCCGTGGCGTCGTCGAGGCCGTAGCCGGCGTAGGTTTTTATCTCCGGGAATTTTGCCGCCAGGGCGGGAGCCATCACGGCCGTTTCGCGCAGGCCGAAGCGGGCATTGCGACCATCGGGCAGGGGCAGGATTAGCACCAGCGGGGCAGCACTAGCCTGGTTTTCGGCCGGAGCAGTAGCCAGCAGGGCGCGGGCCGCTGCCAGGTCGAGCATCAATGGCCGGGCGTGGGCCAGGGCCGCCGCCAGGGGCGAGTCGCGGCCCGCTTCGTCGTGGAGCAGGATAGGGGCAGCTTGTTGCTGGGCAGCCGCCGGGGCCAGGCCCAGCAAGCTCAAGGCCAGGCCGCCGAGCAGCCGGCGGGCGATAGAAACGTAGGAGTGTTGCAAGAAACGAAGGACTTAGCGGAGGTGAAAACCAAATGTAAGCACCCGCCGCCCTTCCCCGCATGAAGTCCGGCCGCCTACTGCCCGCCCCGCACCCGCATGGGCAGCACGTACACGCCCTCGGAGGCCGTTATGAACAAGGTTTTCCGGTCCTTACCGCCGAAGCACACGTTGGCCGTCCACTTGGCGGGCACGTCAATCTGCTGGATTTTCCGGCCCGCCGGGCTGTACACCGTCACCCCGTTACCGGTGAGGTACACGTTGCCTTTTTCATCAATCGTCATGCCATCGGAGCCTTGCTCCACAAACAGTTGTCGCCCGCTCAGCTTGCCATCGGCCCCAATCTGGTAGCGGTAGGTTTTGCCGGCCCCGATGTCGGCCACGTACAGCGTGCGCCCGTCGGGCGTGCCGATGATGCCGTTGGGTTGCTTGAACTGGTCGTCGGCCACCACGGGCTGGGCGGCGCCCTGGGGCAGGTAATACACCTTCTGGCCGCCGATGGCCGGGTCGGGGGCGGTGCGGGTCCAGTAGTCGCGCTGGTAGTAGGGGTCGGTGAAGTAGATGGCACCGGTTTGGGGCTGCACCCACAGGTCGTTGGGGCCGTTGAGCTGGTGGCCGCCGAGGTCGCGCAGCAGCACGGTCACCTTTTTATCGGGCGCGATGGACCAGAGCTGGCCCTCGGCGTCGGCGCAGGCCAGCAGGTTGCCCTGCCGGTCGAAGTAGAGGCCGTTGGCCCGGCCGGCTTTATCGAGGAACACGCTGAGCTTGCCGCTGGTATCGTACTCCCAGATTTTGTCGTTCGGCTGGTCGGTGAAGAACACGTTGCCGGCCCGGTCCACGGCCGGCCCTTCGGTGAAGACGAACTGCCTGGAAACGAGCTGCGGGGTGGCCGGGCTGGCCACGATGCTGGCGGCGGGCTGGCTGGTGGTGCAGGCGGCCAGGGCCAGCGGCAGCAGCAGGGCCGGGCGGAAGGAAATAAGCATAAGTAAAGCGTTGAGCGCCGCAAAGGTCTGGATTTTAGCGCGGGCTTGGGGATTAACCAGCTATTGCGTAGCTTACCGACGTTAAGTCTTTCTGCCTCATGACCGACGCCGCCGACGACCTCGACCATCTGCCCTACAACCATCCCTTGCGCAAGGCCGCCCGCCACCACGAGCTGCTGCGCCAGCACGAAGAAACCGTAGCCCGCCACCAGGCCAACCCCGCCGTGCAGGAGTGGCTGCGCCAGTTTCGCGACGATGGCCAAGGCCTTCTGAAGTCTTTTGCCGAAAAGCGGACCGCCAGCCTCACCACCGGCCGCGAGGCGGGCCTGCTGCTGGCCGAAATTCCGGAGCGCCACCCCATCGTGGCGGCGGCCGACTGGCGCGAGGCGCTGCACCACCCCTGGCTCAATCGCCGCAAGCAGCTGCTGGCAGCGGCCCTGCGCGAGGCATTTGCCAGGTACGAGACGCCGCGCGAGCGACCCCATCCGTTTTGATGTCCGCTTCCTGATTGGTTTATTGTGCGCGAAGACGAATGGGCCCGCGAAGGCCAGCCCGAACCCTACGTGCCCGACCCCCGGCCCTTCTACTACGGCAACCATCCCAAACGCTCCTTCGAGGAACCCCCGGGCCTCTACATCGACCAGAAAACCGAGGTTTTTGCCGCCTTCGCCCGTGCTTTCGACCCCGACCCGGAGCCACTCATTGCCTACTACCGCGCCTGCCATGATACCGACAAGCCCGACGATAATATCGAGGCGGAGTGTTCGCCCACGCCGGGCTTGGTCGAGCGCATCCTGCGCGGGCGGGAGCTGGCGGGGGAGGCGCGGGATTTTAGCTATTAGATAATGCCAGTCGTGAAATTGCGCTGCTGCTGAAATAACCCGCTTAGCATTTAGAGAACATGCTTAAACCGCTTCAGATTTTTATGTCATGGATATTTATTCGGAAGCACCCAGCTGATTCCTATCAACCCAAGGCTGGGTCTGTTATAGTCCTTGTAGTAGCGCTTCCATGAAAAAGTGGCATAAAGACCGGTGCCGAGACCGAATAAATGTCGGAGAACCCGAGCCCGGGCGCTTACTTCGATAAAGGAGGCGGTGCGGTCAGGCCCGAATTGCTGGCGAAATACCTCCTTCGTATGTTGCGAAATATCGGCGCTGGCATACCCCCAGAGGACGTTCAGCGCAAGCTTATCGCCGCCACCAGGGGTGCCGCGATAGGCTACCCCGCCCCCCAGGCCCGCATAACGCTGCCAGAATTGGTAGTCGCTGCCGGTTTGGTCGGGCCGGTAGTTGTGTAGCCGTAACCCTACCGAGCCCTGGGCCCACAACCGGATATGGGAATCAATATAGTGCGCGCCGATAAGGGAAAGGGCGCCGTGGGCCACCCCTGGCAGTAGCAGTAGCTCGTAACGGCGGGCGGTGTCCTGCGGGCTAAACATGGAGGCGGAGCTTAGCCCCAGCGACAGCTGGGCCACCAGTGCTTCACGGCCGGAGGCGGGAGCACTGGCATCAGGCTTGACGAGGACGACGTGATAATTCACCGTCGGATTAATGAGCAGGCGGCTAAAGGGTTTGGACTCATCGAGCGGAATGGCGAATGGAATGTCGAATACGTTGTGGGGGGCCGATACGGTAGTGGTATCCCATAAACTGAGGTGCTGCTGGGCATACCCATTATGAGCCAGCAGGCAGCCACCGGCCAGCAGCAGACGCCACAGCCAGCCGCCGAAACCAAAAGAGACAGAGTAGCTCATTTCTTCAGATTGTCAAGATTTCTTCAGATTGTCAAGAATGCGGTGATTAAAGCCCACCCGAATGGTCGGAATCAGCGGGTCGGTGGTTTGGAGCAGGCGCTGCATGCGGTCGGTGAGCTGGATGAAGCCTATTTCCAGGTTGATGTTCTGGCGGTTTTTGGTGCCTTTGGACGAGCCTACGTTGAGCCGCCCGCGCAGGCCCCAGCTCAGGTAGCTGAAGGAAGTGACGTCGGTTTCGACAAGGCGCCGGAAGTTGTCTTTGCCGCCCACTACTTCCTGATAGCTGTAGCCAGCGAAGAAGGCGAGCCCAATCTTGGGCACTACATACTCGACGGTGAGGGTAGAAAGCAAATGGTCGGTGCCCACCTGCTGGGTTTCGCTGGTGGTGGCGGCCGGGTCGCGCAGGTTTTTGAGCAGGTAGCTGCCGCGCCAGAGCACCCCAACGAAAGACTTGGTGTAGTTGTAATCGTCGGGCGAGTGCTTGCAGATGCCCAGCGTGAGGCCGGCCCCGAAGGTGCTGAGCTCGGGATACAGCAGGTTGCGCCGCACGGCCGACGAATCGATTTGCTTGAGCGCGTCGGCGTTGAGGCCCGTGATTTCGAGCCCACCAATAAAAGCCGAGTTCGACGTGGGCTGGAAATGGGTGACGTCGGCCAGAATGGTAACCGCCGGTATCAGCCGCGAGCCGGTGAACAGTCCCTCGCCCAGCCCCCGTACGAAGACGACGTCTTCGGCTTCTCCGCAGTCTTCCAGGTCCACTTCCAATTCAGCTAGTGCTTTCTTTAGCTCGATTTCAGTGGTAGGGGGAGCAGTTGGAGTGCCAGCAGTGAGAGCCGTTTTGATGGTGGTTAGCTTACTCTCTTCGCCATCATACCAGGCTTTTACGTCGGTAGCCGAAGCGGTAGCGGGTTTGGGTGTCGATTCGGCACACTCCAGCCGGGCCACTTGCTTGCTAAGCCATTGCAACTGGAGCTTCGTCAGGTCGGTGCTGGCTAAAGCCTTGATTTCCTGCTGCCGCTTTTCGACTGCCGCCAGAAACTCAACCCGAGCCTTCAGGTAGGCGGTTACGGAAGTAGCATCGGTGGCGCTATGACGAGCCAGGAGCTCAGTGGTGAGTTTGGTAGGAGCGGTCTGCCCCGCATTCTCCTCGGCTTCCTTTTCCTCGGCAGCTTCGTATTCCTGGGCAGCCAGCCGCACGTCGAGCATCGACTGCGGGGTGTGTTGGGCCAGGACCGGGTAGCTGGCAGCCACGGCCAGGGCCAGCAGCAGCCCCCGGCCGAGCGGGCGTATAATAAAGTGCATGGCCAAAGTACTAAGGGCGCAGAGCTAAACAACCGGCGGTGTGGTGGCGGCCAGCGTGTGCAGGCCGGGCAGCGAAGGCGCGTAGAAGTACTCGCCGCCGCGCATGGTCACGAAGGCCGCGAAGGAATGCTTGTCTTCGCCGGGCTCGCTCCACACCCGCGGGTAGAGCTGCGGGGGGCGCGGCGCGGCGGGCCCGATAATCACATCGGGGCCGATGCCGACGCTGGGGAAGTCCACACAGTTGGCCCAATCCCGCTGCATGAACTCAAACTGGTTGGTGATGCTTTTCTGAAAGCACATGAACAGCAGCCCGGCTTTGCCCTTTTCATTGAGGGCTTGCTTCTCGGTGCCGTAGGGGATGCCCCGGCGGGTAATCTGGTGGAGGCGCTCCTCCGAGCCGTCGAAGTGGGGCGTAGTGCGCGGGTTGACCTTGCGGATGTGGGCATGAAACGGGCACTTAAGACCCTTCTGGTCGTCGTCGTAGTTGAAGTTGTTAACGATGGGCTTGTTCAGGCCCTCGGTGTAGAACTTGGCCACCGGGGTGCCGTCCTCGAAGCGCCCGATAACCATGGCCCCCACCCGCTCGGCGTCTTTTTCGGGCAGTTTCATCGTGTCGCCCAACTCCTCCTCGGCTTTCTTGAAGCCCGGAACGTCCTGCTCCAGCTTCCGGAACACGAAGAAGCTGCCGAAGTCGGCGGCGCTGTTTCCCAGGGGGTCGGGCACCAGCAGCAGCTCCTCGGCGGGGGCGGCGGGATTCCACTTATCCACTTCTTCCTGCTGGGGCGAGTCTTTGGCCCGCTCGGCTATGGGCGGGTGGTTGGGCATGTCATCGAGCAGGTAGATGGGCTGGCTCACGCCGTCGGCGTAGCCAAAGTGCTCGATGCCGTCGCCGTGGTCGTTGCGGAGCACGTTGCCCCATTCGGCCAGCGTAATGTTGATGCCGGTGGCCACGATGGTTTCGGCGACATGGTTGGCCAGCCGTCTCAGCTCGTCGCCGTCGTCGTCGGCCAGCGTTAGCAGGGCGTGGATGGGAGTGGCATTATCCGTATCGGACTGCCACCAGCCTTTGCCCCAGTCGGCCGGGGCGGGGTCGCTCAATTTCTCTCGGGTTTTCCCGTCGCGCATAGTCCGGCCAAAGGCATCGTCGAGCCCGCGCACCTGCGCCAGCCGCGCATCCTGGCCCAGTAAAAACTCTAGCCCGGCGGCGGTGAACACCAGCGAGGCAAACGGCCGGCCCGGCAGGCCCAGTTGTTTGTAGCGCTGGGTATCTTCAAGCTGCTGCTTGGTAGTGGTAATGGTGATAGGAGCCGAATTGCCGGCCCCCGGTAACAGGGTAGCCAGCCAGCTCTGTACCTGCTGAGGCGAAGCCTTGGCGAAGTCGAGGAACAGAAAGCTGGCAAAATCGCGGCCGTGGCCTTTCAGAATATTGCCCTGCACGTTGCCATACCGCGCAATGGCGTCGTCGTACGGAATCGGGAAAGCAGTGCTTGTGGAAGGGGAAGAGGTGTTCATAAAGAGTGAAAATGAAGGTGTAAACAACTGTGATAAAAGATGCGGCCAGGAGTAGCTCGGGAAGATGTGACAAGAGGCCGGGGAGCGGTAAGCTGGCTAGGGTACGGGCGGTGAGTTGCGCCACCACTGGTCGAGCTTCGGCGGAGTGGGCCAGGCAGACGAGGCCGCCGGCAAGTCGACCGGCTGGTAATAGGAAGAATGCAGAAACTGCACGGGGTTGGTGGTGGACAGCTGCTGCCAGGCACTCCCGGTAGAGTCCTGCGCGTGCAGGTTGGTCATGAGCTCGGTGGCTAGCAGGGTTTCAACCTTCTCCTGCATCGACATAAAAAAGTCGGTGCCGAACAGTATTCGGTCGCGGAGCGGTGCCGGGGCACCGGGCAGCAGGTCATTGGCTAGCTGTTTAAATAGCCTGGTATCGGCCAGCGTGTAAGACACATCAGTGTAGAGGTTAGGGTAGGCGGGCTCGCCACTGGGAGCCTGCCGGGTGATGAGGTTCCGGATGTGCACGTACCAGTTGAAGGCGGCTGATGCTGGAACTTGCACGTGCGCTAGTATCTGCTCGGCCCCGCCGTAGTGGGCCAGGCACAGCTTCAGCTTGGGGTATCGGTCAAGCACCAGCTCGTAGGCGCGGGGGTCAAGAAAAAATTTGCTGAACGTATCGTTGGTTTCCTTATCCGGCCCATACGTCAGCGGAAAGGGCTGGCCATACAAGCTGGAAGCCGCAGAGTTGGTGGGCAGCGTCGGCGTGCGCAAGTCGGCCGTGATGGGGCCCTGAAAATAGATGCCGCCCCGGCTGCAGTGCGTCATGATAGGGATGCCGTGTTCTTCGGCGTATTCATACACCATGTCGAGGCGGGAATCGAAGGGATAAAAACCCAGGGCCGGGTACAGCTTGATACCCACGAAGCCCCGGGCCAGCCAGCGGCGGACAAAGGCCAGGTTTTGTTGGGCAGTGCCCTGGCGCGGGTCCAGGCTCAGGAAGGGCAGGCAGGTATCAGGGTAGCGCTGGCGCACTTGCAGCAGCTGCCACAGCTGCGTTTGCTGGTTGAGCTGCGCATTGCCGGCCCCCATCTTATCGAAGTTGATGGGCAGCACCACGAAGCGGGTGCCCGCCGGATAAGCCGGCAGCAGGTGCTGCTCGAAAATAGCCAGCTGCGAAAGCTCGGTCCCGACTTTCAGAAACGCGGCGTGTTTGCGGGCGAATGGGAAGCGGTTGGCCAGATTCAGGGTAAGGCTCTTGCCCCATTTAAAGGCCAGCAGCCCTTGCAGCACCCGGGCGCCGGCTTTGGCCAGGCCGCCGCTCACCATGCCGCCCATAAACCGCTCCGGTACGCTGTCGAGGTTGAACAGGTGGGTATGACAGTTGTAGATGTACATAATAAGACAGACTTAGCGCGACTCGGAAGAAGGAGTGGGCAGCGACGAGGGCGGCCGCACTCCCAGGTTGCGAATGTTGATGAAGCGGTTCAGGATTTCGAACCAGAAAGGAGCCCCAATCGAGAGGGCGGCGGCCGTGATTAGCCATCCCAGCGCGGCCCACCAGATGCCGCTGGGCAGGTTGGCCGTGTGGCTGGCATCGGCCTGCAGCAAAGCGGCCTTTGCCGGCAGGCCCGGCAGCTTCTGGGCGGTGATGGCCGTTTTCTGCTTAGCGGGTAAGTCAACGAGCTGTAGGGCCGCCGGCAGGGCCAGTAGTGTATCCGGCTTCCATACCAGGCGGCTGCGCACCACCATGGGGGCACTGGTAGGCGGGCTAAGTCGCACATCAAGCATCGTATTAGGCGGCGACGCAGTTGGGGCCGGCCGGGATGGCGTCTGCACAACACGATTCGGATTATCGAACTGCGTCACCACCTGCTGCTCTATTGAGACGGCAGTATGCGGAGCCGCCGACCTATCCTGCGCGCCCCCGGACTCTCCGTTCAGCAGCTGCAGGGGCAGCCCGATGGGCGCCCCCGAATCGATGGCAGTGCGCCGACGCGCCGGGTACAGCTCCCGCGTGCGGCTGTAGCGCACCCAGTGCGCGGGCTTCTGCCAGCCGTCGGCGTCGGGGGGGCTGGCGGCCACCTGCCGATACACCGTGTCGAGGGTTTGGGCAGTGGTGTCAAACGACCAGCCGATGGGAAAGCCCAGCGTTTGCAAGGCCCGGCTAAGCGAGTCGACGCGCCGGGCATACTGCCGCTGGGCCTTCAGCAGGCCGGGGCTGTCTGGGCTGGGCGTCATCAGCAGCCGCCGGGCACTGCTCGAATCGGCGGCCTGCCGGGCCGCGTAGGCCACGATGCGCTGGCGGTCGGCGCTGTGCGTCCAGAGGTAGCTGGCCACCCGCAGCGAATCCAGGTTGCAGCCGACGGCCACCAGCAGCCCCACCACAAACAGGCTGCTGCGGATACTCCGCTTGTACCACCCCGATACGCGCTCCATGTAGCCGTCGTACCACACAGCCAGGCCGTGGATGAATTCGGCGAATATCTTTTCGTCTTCTTCGCTGGTCCCCTGGCAGGTGGTGCAGCCCCGGGCATTGAGCAGCAGCGACCGCATCAGGGCCTTGAAGTCGCCCTCCTGCACTTTGGCCAGGCCCGCCTCAAACTTGGCCAGGGAGGTGCCGGGCGGGTCCTCGCTGCGGTACACATACTCGCCAGTCAGCAATTCCCGTTGCGGGGTTGCGGCGGGTGTGGCTGCCAGCGAGCTATCAACAAACTGATGCACCCGCACCTCGTCGATAACCAGGTCGACTATTGCTTTGACGAATACGCTGGAGGGGATATACTCCGGAGAGCGGGTGTTTTTTTGAGCCAGCATATCCACACTGGGGTGTCGATACACCAACTCCGCCCAGTTTTTATCATTGCCACTATTTAGTGCCCGGTTGAGGTAATACCGCAGGTAGCGCCCCCGCTTGTTCCACAGGGTGGCCCACCCTTCGAACACGGACGTGACGATTTGACTGAAAAACAAATACAGAAGGGCCAACGCAATGGCTACTTCTAATACCGGGATGACAGGCATAGGTAAACTGGTGAGCTAGTGAAAAATTGCACTCAAGGCTTAGCATCCGTTGTCAGCAGTTGCCCTGAGGAGAGTAACAGCGGATGGAATAATGGCATTTTATCTTATTTGGCGGATAATCAGCGCCGAATAGTAATGGTGTCGCCAGGTTGGAGAGTGCTGTTGCCGCTGAGGGAATGATTCATCTCGAGAAGTCGGCCTATCGGTACATGAGTTTTTCGGCTAATGCGGGTCAAATTATCACCATCCTGAACGACGTACTTATTGGTAATTAGAGAATTATTTGTGGAGGGAGTAGCCTTCTTACTTGCTCGTCCCTTCTTTTGTGATGTGTTCCCTGCGGCTGGCTCGGTGGCTTGCTTTTTAGCGGCCTCTGCTGCTTGCTTTTTAGCGGCTTGTTCTTGCTCTTCAGCCAGCAGTTTTTCGGCTAGTTGTTTTTTGTCAAGTCGTTCCTGTTCTTCGGCTGCTTGCTTTTTGGCCTGCTCTTGTGCTTCCATGGCCAGATTGTCTTTGGCTGCCTGCAACTGAGCTTGCGCCTGGGCGTTTTCCGTAGCGGCTTTCCGTTTGGCAACTGCTGCTAATTCCCGTTCATTGGCGAGTTGTGCTCGCAGTTTGGCAAGTCTTTTGGCTTCGGTTTCGAGTTGCTGCTTGCGCACTCCTGCCGGGTCGGAAGAGGCTTCTTGGGGCGCTGCCCGTAGTCGGCTGTATTCTGCATTTCGCTCTCGCTCTAACTGTGCCCGCAACTGAGCAAGCTTTTCGGCTTCGAGCTTAAGCTGTTGTTCTTGTAGTGCTACCGATGGGGTAGGACGAGTAATGCTGGCGGTAGTGCCAGCGAGTTCAGACGAAACGGTAGCAGGGGATTGGTTGAGCAGTCGCTGAAGCTGGTCGATTTTTGCCCTAATCTGGTCGCGCTGTGTCGCAGACTGGCAACTGCCTGTCGCGTATTCCAGTTTCGAAATAATGCCATTGAGTTCAGTCGTGCTGCTATTGCTTAGCGCCAGTCGGTCAGCTTCATTTAGCAAGCGGTTTATAACGGCGTCATTGGCAGTTTCACTAGCCTGTGGGTAGGCTAAGATGGTAGTATCCGTAGAAGTTATAGGCGTTACGGCCAGATGGTAAACCCAGAACATGGCAATAGCAAGCGCGACTGTTGCCAGAGAAAATACGACCGTGTTGATTATTTTTTTTGCTGGTTCCATCGATTTAGGGCGAAACAGAAGTTGATGTAGACTGGCTAAAAATCAGGCGTGCTGAGAGGACGCGAATTGATTGCGATACACAATGCTGATACCCGAGCTGAATGCTAAGCACAAAGCCCATTGGGCTTCCTCAAGCGTCTTAATGTTCGCGACATCGGGCAGCAAATACCCGTACCAGTGTTTAATAGCCTTAAAAGCAAGGCAGATAATAGCGCTGCCAATGACTGGATGCTGGATGAACTTCCAAAACATAGCAAGTTTGTCGAGCCAGCCATTATCGGGCCCGGGCACAATTCCACCGCTTTGTAGGCGGCGTTGGATTTCTTTTACCACTTGGTCATACATGTTTTTGAACATGTGCTCGGTGGCTGTGAACCCAGTGACGAGGGGACCTATACCTGCCTCCCGCGCTGCAAGTAGCTTTTCGAGGAAAGCCCGGTGTATCTGCCGATGCTGGTTGACGAGAGTTGTGTCCAAGTCTCGGAGCTCTGCTTGCAGCGATTGAATAAGGGTCGTGGCAGCGGTGGTAGCGCTTTTACGTCGTTTTTCCAGAATCTCGTCGTAGTCATCCGTATTCATAAAGAAGGTTTTGTACACAACCGGGGAGGTTTCGAATACAATAAATACCAGCCAGATGAAGTGAACTATCCACCAGTTTCCACTATGTTCAATGTTTTGCTTGGCCAGGGATAGCTGCTGTTGCCGGGCTTCAAGTTTTGCCGAGTCGAGCTGACCTATTAAAAAAGGTTCGGCTTCTGGCTCAATCGGCTGGCAAATGGCATCGAGGGCTGAGTAGGAGTTCACTAGGTTGTGCTGGTAAATGCCAGCAGTCCGCAAGTTGAAGGCCGCGAGGGTATCTAGGCGAACTTTCTGGAGATGCGCCTTTTGAGTGTCTAATGCCTCAATTTGATTTTTGAGGTCGTCAAGGCTGTTCTTCCTTGCCTGTGACACGGCTTGCCGCAAGTCGTGTTGCTCACTATTGTTGATTTGTATAATTTGCCTGTTTAATATCAACGCAGCGTTGTAGTCGCTTGCAGTACGCCGGTTTAGTTCTTCCCTTCTGTCCCGCTCTTGTTTAATTTCCTGATAAGCCAGGGAATCTGCCGTATTGAAACGTGCTGGCGGCGGCGGAAGCTCTGGAAGCTTGAGATACACAGGCAGAGGAACGCTTTGGGGTGGGGGGGGAGGTTGAGTGGCTGCGTTTGGCAGGCTGTGGTCGCTGGCGACCACAGCCTGCTCGTCCTTGCGCGCCTTGATTGTGTTACCGATGTCGTCAATATCGCGGTCGAGCTTCTGCGTCAGCGCATCTTCGGCCAGGCGCTTGTCCTCGGTCAGTTTTCCAGCGATTTTGCTGTGAAATAATAGTAGTTCTACCGGAATACTGATGGCTTTCGACAGCACCAGTGCAATGGCCAACCGGGATAGAAAAACCCATACCGGTCGGGCACTGGAGGGCGACAGAAACACTTGGTCGAGTGAAAATATCAGGAACGACCACGTTACGCCCATAACGAGCGCCAGCCAGAACTGCCAATTGTGATAAAAATCGTGGGCGAGCGGTGGCCCGTGCTGCTTGCTAGTGTAGGCATCCGTCAGGATGCTATAAAAAGCATACGTAGCGCTGAAAAGCGCCATGAACGCTACTATGAATACCAAGCGCCCAGCTTTGATATAGCTGCGCCTAGTGTCTGGCGTGCATAGTTGTAGAGCATCCGTATCGGCACCAGAGCAGTATAGCCAGAATGAATTCCAGCCAGCCTCCAGTGGGTATTCTGATGTGTTAAAATTACGGGCCATAGGGAAGGACGATAAGGAGAACTTGCGGGCGCAGAGATGCACGCTACATCTGTTAGAAAAAGTAACTCAAAAGCGCCGTGATATAGATTATTATTGGCGGCAGCAATAGCTTAGTGCTGACTGGCAGTGGGAGGTGAGCCAGTCGTGGAAGGTTTCGTTACTTTTTTCCCCTTCCCATACCGCGGGTCATCCACCTGGCTAGCCTCGCGCAGGGCCGCATACGCCTCCGGGTGCGAATCCTTGAGCAGCTCCATACCCGAGCGCAGGTCGTCGCGCAAAAACACGTTAAGGGCGCTCAGAGTGGTTTTGGCCGTGGCCCCTTTCAGCTTGGCGGCATCAATCGCCAACTGCGGGCTCTCAAGGGTGTCGTCAAATTTCCTGGCATCGTCGCCCAGCGCCTTGATGGCCGCCGCGTCCAGATTATAATCCTTCATCAGCTCCCCCTTATTCGCCGTCACCCGCTTGCCCAAGTCGATGGCCTCGGTGGCCAGCTCCAGGTCGGTCATGTTCACGTAGTCGCTGGCGCGGCGGTGCATCTTGGCCGCT
>Ga0247804_10000624_pt1 | contig 16278 bp, 15 predicted proteins | sample UWRJL029104C1_FD_181142 | JGI IMG/M metagenome (GOLD analysis project Ga0247804, IMG submission 181142) | Plant litter microbial communities from Arlington Agricultural Research Station in Wisconsin, United States - UWRJ-L029-104C-1 | ecosystem: Environmental > Terrestrial > Plant litter >...
GCGCGAAAGCTTGGAAGTATTTGGACCTATGGCAGACCGTCTCGGTATGGGACGCGTCCGTATGCAGATTGAAGAAATCGCTTTTAGCTATCTTGATCCAGTTGAATTCAAAAAATTACAAAACATGATCCGAAAACGATTAGGTAAAAATACCCGAAAACTCGGTATCGTCCGTGATGAAGTTGAAAAAGCCTTAAAGGCTCAAGGTATCGGATTCGAGATTAACGGCCGCGTGAAGAGTGTTTACAGTCTCCATAAGAAACTCGCCAAGACTGATGGAAACATCGATGATATCTACGACTTGATGGCGCTTCGTGTCGTCGTCGAAACAAAAGAAGAATGTTATCGAGTCCTCGGCATCCTTCACGCAATGTACCAACCAATGATTGCGCGTATCAAGGATTACATTGCCGTGCCAAAACCAAACGGTTATCAAAGTCTCCACACAACCGTTATCACCCCGACCAAACAAATTATTGAATTCCAAATCCGTACCTATGAAATGCACGAATTTGCAGAGCGTGGATTAGCTGCGAGTTTCCATTATCACGAACAGAAGCAGTCAAAAGACTACGCTCGCAAAAAAAGCAGCGTCCTTCCGGCGAACATGCAATGGATTACCCAACTCCAAGAAATCGCCACCCGACTCCGCGGCGGTGAAGATATCACCAGTGACCAATTGAATGTTGATCTGTTTGGTAATCGTATCTTCGTCTACTCACCAAAAGGAGATATCTATAACCTTCCCGAAGGGGCGCTCCCGCTTGATTTTGCTTACCTCGTTCACAGTGATATTGGGAAGCATGCATACGGATTCAAGGTCAATGGCTCAATCCAACCTTTTGATAAGCCGCTTCATAACGGTGACGTCGTTGAAGTCATGACCCGAAAAACAGCTGTCCCAAAGCAAACATGGCTCGAGTTAATGATGACAACCCACGCAAAAAACAAATTGCGTGCACAACTTCGACAACTTGGGGTCATCTCTGGCATTAGTCACGCAGCCGCGATTATTCGGCAAAAGACACTCAAAAAAGATAAGTAATCCTAGAAACTTTTTTGACGACGAGCTAATGCGAACGCCTGATGATAAAATTCAGCGAATTGATGCGTCTCGAGCATTATAGATGGATCGCTCCAATCAAAACTTTCATGCTCCCAACTCAGTTGTACCGCCGGCGTGTCTTCGAGTTGGACCAAATAGAGATACTCCCTATACGTTTTGCCGCCCGGATGATCATAGGTGCGTGTGTGAAGAAACTGTAATTGAGATTCATTAATATCAATGCCCGTTTCCTCGCGCACTTCACGAACAGCCGCTTGAAGTTCATTTTCTCCTGGATCAACAAGTCCACCCGGAAGGTCTGGCTGATGAGACCTTTCCGGATGTCCTTCCCACTCACTCCGACGCAAGACTAATACTCTTCGCTCACGGTCGACAAGAAATACTTTAGCGACAATGCGCTCGTTACTCATTACACCCAGCGTTCAATAGCTTCGTGAACGATCTTTTTTGCTTCTTCAACGTCACCCCAACCCTTGACGATAGTACTGCCAGGTTTTTTGAGATCTTTGTAGTGTGCAAAGTGGTGTTCAATTTGCTTCTTGAGTTGGTCACTCAAATCATCAAGAGAAGTAATTGCATTACCCGTATTTCGGTCGTCAGCGGGCACAACCACGATCTTGTCATCAATTTCGCCGTCATCTTCGAACTTCAAGACACCAATGATACGACCTTCAAGGAAGATACCTGTAGGAAGTGGTTGGTCGGTAATCGCCAACACGTCAAGTTCATCGCCATCCTCGTCAAGGGTTTGAGGAATAAATCCGTAGTTAGTTGGTTTTGCAAATATAGTTGGCTCAACACGATCCAGTTGAAATACCGCCTTTTCACGGTTCCATTCGATCTTGTTGTTACTTCCTGTAGGAATTTCGATAACTACATTTACGATACCGTTATCAACATCGCCGGGGGTCAAAATCTGATTAAAGTCTGCCATTATGTACTCCTTTTCATTCTATTACTTGTTATTTTATCAGTTTTCGTCGACTAGTTATATAATCACTAGAGAACATTATGAAATTAACATTACCTTCCGACTATATTCACCAAGCAGCAACGCTCATAAACGAAGCGACTGACCGTATCTTTCTCATCGCTATGGTGGTCGCTGACCACCCAGAAACACATGAATTGATCGCCGCTCTCGAAGCCGCAGCCAAGCGCGGTGTCGCTGTCACCGTCGCAGCAGACGTCTTTACGTATGGTGAAGTGAATGGCAGTTTCTTACCAGTTAAGTACTATAGTCCGAATGCGAAACTCGCAACAAAAATGGCCAAGAACCTCCGCGCCGCCGGTGTGAAATTCCACTGGCTCGGACGAGGACGTATTACCCTCCTCAGCGGTCGCACTCATAGCAAATGGTGCGTTATCGATAACACCGTCTTTACATTTGGTGGCGTCAATATATACAACCAGGGCATTACAAATATCGATTACATGTTTAAGTTAGTTAATAATCGCCTCGCCGACCGCCTCGCTTATGAACAAGATCGTATTCAACGCGCCGACCGTTCGTCTACCAACTACCCGAGTTTGTCATATGAATTGAACGGCGATTCAGTACTGATTGATGGTGGCATCATTAGTCAATCAATTATCTATCGTCGCGCCTGCGAGTTAGCTCGCGACGCCTCAAAAGTACTTTTTGTTTCCCAATACTGCCCAACCGGTAAGCTTGGCCGAATTCTCAAAACCAAAGATGCAAAAGTATACTTTAACCAACCGCACCAAGCACACTCATTTAACCGCTGGCTTATTAGATTGAGCCTCTTAACAAGCGGCATCAAGACGCTCTATACAAAAGAAAGATACCTTCATTCAAAGTTCATTATCTTTACTATGTCCGATGGATCAAAAGTTGCTTTAACAGGATCTCATAACTTCGCATACACCGGCGTGTTATTCGGTACTCGCGAAATTGCGCTCGAAACAAAAGATCCAGCTGTTATTTCCCAGCTGGAATCCTTTTATCGAGCACATATCGCCTAAGCGTCGTGTCGAGCTTTTTCGTCCAAGTATTCACGAATTGAGAGCGCTGCGGTCGCACCCTCACCAACTGCACTCGCAATTTGCGCGGTCGCCCCACTTCGAACATCACCACTGGCGAATATACCAGGAACAGATGTTTCGAGATGAGTATTTGTCTTAATGAGGCCAAGCTCGTCGAGTTCCACGCCACTTCCTTCAAGGAACTGCGTGTTTGGCATAAGCCCGACAAAGACAAAGATACCGTCTGTATCAAGAGTCTGCGCTTCGCCACTCTTGAGAATATTCACTGCCGTTACGCGACCCTCGGTCGCAATAATCTCTTCGGTCGTCGTATTAAGGTGAAGGGTGACTTTTCCTTCGTCAATATACTTCTGAAGATCTCGTTGCAAGACTTCACTAGCTTTGACCGTACTGCGCACTAATAGATCGATGTGGCTCGCGTAACGCGTCAGGAACAACGTTTCTTGGAGCGCAGAGTTACCACCGCCAACAACAACTAATTTCTTTTCTCGGTAGTACGCACCATCACAAGTGGCGCAGTAATGGACACCTCGCCCATAGAATTCTTTTTCTCCCGGGACGCCGATTTTTTTGTAATCACTTCCTGTTGCAATAAGGACTGCCTTCGCCTTTTGTTCAACACCATCGACAGTAACGATCTGTACATCACCTTCGCTTCGCAGCGCAGAGACATCACCAAAATCAATATGTGCACCAAAACGCTCTGCTTGTTTTTCCAGGTGTCCTGCTAGCGTCAACCCTTCGATTCCTTCAGGAAATCCTGGGTAATTATCGACAATATCAGTAATAGCGGCGAGACCGCCAATCGCTGACTTTTCATAGAGTACGGTGTCGATATCTTCACGAGTGGTATAAATGGCTGCCGATAGAGAGCTCGGTCCAGCTCCAATCATAATGACGTCTCGAATTTCTTTGTTCATGATAATTCCTTTACTATACTTAGTATAGCACTTATCCTTGGGCTGGGTAGTATTTAAGTAGTTCTGCTGATGGTTGTGGTGCAGCAATCTTTTCAGGTGTCGGGATAACCATGACTATAAACTTGATAGGCGTATTAGCCGGAATATCGGCACCCCTGCCTGTTTCACCGTATGCCTTGTCTGAAGGAATAGTAAGCTCACGAACGCCTCCGACTTTCATACCAACAACTCCATCCGTCCAGCCTTCAATAACCGAACCGACACCTTCAACCGAATAGGGAGCCTTTAGGCTCGTGCCTTCAATCGAACCATCGAAAACTTTTCCGTCAGGATTCCAACCGATGTAATACGCTGTAAATGACGCGCCGGCCGTCAGCTCGTCACCATCACCCACTTTTAAGTCGCTCGTTTTTAATTCAGTGACACCGTCTTTGTCGAATGCAGCTGGTACAGTCGCATATTGATTGAATTCATCAAAGTACTTTTTTGAAAGTTCAGTGGCTTGTGCTGCTACTTTCGCTTGATAATCAGTGTATTCTTTTTGGTATTCTGCAGTAAGTTCTGCTTTTCTTGCGTCATCTGTTTTCTGATTGCTGGTAGATAAAACAATTACAATAAATGAACCGATCGTACCGACGGCCATGACAATTGCAATAATCCAAATACCAATTCGCTGTGCACGTGCTGTCGCCACAGTAATTCTCCCCTATTAAATCTTACCTATTATAGCAAAGATTTATTAGATAATCGTTGCATCTCGTTCGGATATGACTTTATTCGTCACCGTCGCAACGACATTCGCGACTTCGTCACTGGTCAATGTCTTATCGTATGAAGTAAATTTCAAGCGAATAGTAATATTCTTGGTATCACCTTCTTGGGGTTGATAGAGGTCAAGCGGTTCAATAGAAGTAATCAGGGATGAATCTTGAAGAGCCGACTGTACACTCTCGATAATAGACTGGTACGTCACATCGCGTGCGACCTGGAAGCAGATATCTCTTTCGGTTCCTGGATATCGACTCAGTGGTTGATACAGAGACTCACTTGCTTCGATTGCCTTAAGAATAGAACGAGGGCTAATTTCGAATCCAGCCGTATTTTCGGAAAGTTTAAAGGCTTTTTGGACAGATCGCTTGAATTCACCAATCACTCCAATTCGCTCCCGCGTCTTGGCGTCCCATACACGTGCGCTTCGAAGCGGCTCGAACGGTTGAGTCACGGGGAAATCAGCATTCGCCTCCAAAGGTTCATATGTAAACTCGAGGCCTAGTGATGATGCAATGTATTCAAGATATTGTTTTGCTTCATAGTACGTCGCACTTGCAGATTTTTTTGTCGTCACAACAAACGATAGTCCATCCAGTTCTTTTGGAACACCTTCTTCGGTGAGACCCTGTAGCTTGGTGTGGAACTTATTTAACTCGAATAATGCAAAATGGTCATAGCCTGCTTTTATATTCGGTTGAACATTTTGGAGCAAGCTAGGAATCAAGCTTTGACGATAGTATTGCAAATCAGGACTAATGCTATTTGTTAGTCGGTACGCAGTCTCGGGGTTTTGACCAGCTTTCTTCATAATGTCACCGTGAATAAAGCTGTATGTCACTACTTCATTAGCCCCACTCCGAACGAGCGTTTGACGAAGTTTCGCGCGGAGCTGATCGAAATCATTCGGACGAACAGCGGTAAAGTCGCGCGCAGCCAACGTAAGGCTAATTGTGTCGAATCCAGCTAAGCGACCAATTTCTTCAATCACATCCTCTGGAATATGGATATCTTGACGCCAATACGGCACCGTTACTTTTGCTGTCAGCTCATCGAACTCAACTTCAAATTCAACGTTCTGCAATAACTCTTGAATATCCTCGGCAGCAAACTGCGTGCCAAGTGTGTCATTGATCTGCTTTTCCGTCACTTCAACCACAATACGATCGTGTTTTCCGGGATAGGCATCGGCCACACCACTTATAGGTGTCGCGCCGGCAAACTCGCCCATCATACGTACCGCTTCTGCGAGCACTGGTGCACCAAGTGCGCCAGGAAGTCCTTTAGTGAGTCGCGTAATTGCTTCGGTAAAGATTCCGTGTCGCATTTGCATATTACGGAGCGTGAAGAGATTAAAGGTGGCACATTCCAAAAGAATCCGCTGCGTACTCGCATCAATTTCGGTATCAAATCCACCCATTGCACCAGCGAGGCCCACCGCCACATCACCAGCGGCGATCACCATATCTTCAGGGTGAAGCTTCAATACTTTTCCATCAAGCAGTTTTAATGTTTCACCTTCGTGAGCAAGACGGACGCTCATATCTGCTTTACCCCCAGCAACAGCGAGGAGCTTGTCGTAGTCATAGGCATGAAGCGGACGACCAGCGAGCAACATAAGATAATTCGTCACATCAACAACTGCATTAATCGGACGAATACCGCTCCGACTCAAGTAAGTCTGGATAGAAAGTGGTGACTGTGCCGATTCGTTCACCCCGCCAAGTACAATCGCTTGGAACCGTTCTGACAATGATGGATCAGCGATCGATACTGTCGGCGTTTCAACAGAATTATCAGATTCGATGATAGGATCGAGGTTCTGGAGCCAATCAGGCGTCACAAACTGCTTTCCTTGAATACCCGCAACTTCACGCGCGAAACCGACAATGCCGAAGGTATCAGGACGATGTGTCAAAGATTTGTTCTCAATATCAAGCAGATAATCATTTAATTCAAATGCTTCTGCGAAAGATGTTCCAGGAGCCGCATCGATATTCACTTCGAGGATGCCATCATGCTCGTCATACAGATCAAGTTCTTTCGCACTGGCAATCATACCATTACTCATATATCCTCGGAGTTTCCGTGCACCAAGAACAAACGGCTCGGCATCACCAAATGATTCTGGAACAGTACTCGAAGGCGGGAGCCATGCAACAAGGATGCCTGCGCGAACATTTGGCGCACCACATACAACCTGCACATAGCCATTTTCGTCACGCTCAACATCAACAGCTTTACCGCCGTCGTCAATCTTTGTGAGATGTAAGTGATCGCTATCTTCGACGTCACTACATTCAATCACTTTTGCGATAATCACATCTTTATATTTTTCACTGAGATTTTCTGCACCTTCAATTTCAACTAAGCGCTCACCAATACGATCCGCTAATTCTTCAACGGTACTATTGATGTCGGTATATTTCTTGAGCCAGTTTAGTGAAATGATCATGCGAATTTCCTCAAAAATTGTAATCGTGCTGCTTCAAAATGACGGAGATCTTCGATGCCATATTTCAACATCACGAGACGCTCTACACCACCACCCCAGGCAAAACCACGATACACTGTCGGGTCAATACCGGCTTCAGCCAAAACGTTCGGATGGATCATCCCGCAGCCCAACATCTCGAGCCATTCACCCGGCTTGCCATTTAAAGTTGCAGGTTTTTCAATCATGAATTCAAGGCCAGGCTCGACGAACGGAAAGTACGCTGGCTGCGTCTTGATGCGAAGTGTTTGACCGTAATAAACCTCAAAGAAGCTACGAAGTGTCCCAAGCATATCGCCGAGTGTTGCGGTCTTACTCACAAAGACACCTTCAACTTGATAGAATGTGTGTTCGTGAGTAGCATCGACATCTTCATTACGGAATACACGACCATAGCTGATCGCCGCAATTTGCCCACCCCGTTCAAGTGTCTCTTTCCCTTCTTTCAAAATACGGTGTTGCATCGTCGAAGTGTGGGCAGGAGGAATAAAGCCCTCTTCGGTTCGGAACGTATCATAGCCATCGCGAGCCGGGTGATTCTCGGGAAAATTAAGTGATCCGAACATATGGAAGTCATCATCAATTTGACGAGATTCAACAGCTTGGAAGCCCATTCGAGTAAAGATATCAATAACCGTATCAAGTTCTTTGGTTAACGGATGCTGAGTGCCTTGATCGGTTGGCAGTAATTGCGGCTTAGTACCATTCACGTCCCAAGGTGCCGTGACATCGAGCGCTTGCACCTCACCACTTTCAAGAATCGTGAGACGATCTTCAATCGCCGTCTCAAGTGCTTGTTTTAGTTCGTTGACCGCTTTACCGAATGCACCGCGCTCTTCTGGCGCAAGTGTCGCGATGGTTCCATAAAGGTCCTTAAGAACAGGAGAACGTAGCACCTCGCGCGGTGCGTCACTTTTTTCTATCTGTTCGAGTAATTCACTGCGAACGGTATCAATATCATAACTAGACATAACTAGACGTTATTATACGCTAAAATCTTACTCCCCGTAAGGGTGATTACTCAGCGGTTACGATGAAAATAATAATTGCCGCAACGATAAGTGCAACAACAGCAACAATCCAGATCCACGCATAGCGCGCCGTTCCGGTTGTACCTTTAATGAATTGTGAATCTTCTACATGATCTGGCAGTTCGGCTTCTTCAGCACGTTTTCGCGCTTTCTCTTGAAGTTCGGTTGCGAGACGTTGCTGTAATTGAGATCGATTGTCATCTTGTCGAATAAATAAGGCCATATTCCTATTGTAACACTTGCCTTTACCATGAGCCTTATATGCTATAATAGCCTTGTTTACTATAAGGAGGGAGACATATGGCTACTAAAAAAGCCGTTTCAACAACAAAAAAGGCGCCCGCAAACTCTGCGAAGCGTTCTACGACTAGGACGACTGTCACGACAGCTCCTGCAACCGCAACAAAGAATACCTTTGTCGGTCACGTTCAAGAATCAGTACGATCTGTGACGCTTTGGCGTGCACTCGCTGCTGAATTCATCGGTACATTTTTACTAGCAAGCGTCGTTATCGCTGGTCAAGGACAACCCATCTTTGTTCTCTTTGGTCTCGCAGGTATCGTATTGCTCGTAGGTGCAGTATCTGGTGCACACGTTAACCCAGCAATCACCATTGGTGCGTTGGTTACTCGTCGCATTGGATGGCTCCGTGCACTTGGTTACGTTGTAGCTCAGTGTCTCGGTGCATCAGTTGCTTACTTTACGCTTACTGCCTTCATCGGTGGTGCAGCTCCAGTATCAGCAGAAGCAGCCGCTTATGGCCAAACTGCAGCATCATTGTTTGCAGCTGCTGATGTATCACTACTCACTGGTAAAGAATGGTATGTCTTCTTTGCTGAGTTGCTTGGTACAGCAATCCTTGGTTTCGCAATCGCTAACGCGACTCGCGAAGTACAAGACCGTGTCGCCGCTGCGTTTACTGCAGGCTTCGGTATCTTCATCGCTTTGATGGTTGCCGTTAGTGCTGCGAGTTACGTTGGTGGAAGCGCGATCATCAACCCTGCTATTGCGATTGCTTTGCAAGCGTACAGCTGGAGCTGGTGGCCATTCGCAATCTATGCACTTGCTCCAACTATTGGTGCAGTTGCTGGATTCGTTATCTACGACCTCGTTCGTGGACGCAACGCCGTCATCGTCAAATAATAGATTCGTTTCTATATAACAATACCCCGCTTGATGGAGCGGGGTATTTTATTGGCAAAAGTAATGACAGAGTGGTGGTGAGCAACCCGAATCGCTCACCACCACTCCTTTGCCGAGCATCTAAAGACACATCCTGTGCGTTGAACTTCAACGTATCTTTAGGCGGCGTGCTGGGTCATTGGTCGGAGAATCACTTCCGTAGACACCAGCGCTCTCAGTGATGGACCCCCGTCCGTTTCTGAGAGAAGGCGATCGCGCACATCGACCACCGTACCGTTCACCTACCCTCTAGCGGGTTGGCAGGTAACGTGAGGTATTATACAACATTAATCGTCGATTTGTGGGCGATCTATCAAAAGTGGCTCAATACTCTTTGTATTGCCGGCAATCTTAGTGACATCGGTATCGACTTTCGCGAGCTCTTTGTGTGCATCATTATAATGATTCACCGTGGTACTTAGCGACTTTCCTAGCTTATTCATGAATATATCAAAGGTCGAAATATGGCGCCCTAACTTTCCTACTTGGATTTGGATATCCTTTGCCTGCTCTTCGATTTGAAGGCTCCGGAGGCCCTGTAGTACCGTTTGGAGATACGCCATGAAGCTCGTTGGACTGACGATAATGACTTTCTTTTCTTGAAATGCATACTCAATGAGATCACGTGCGCTTGAGCCAGTCCCTACATCACCAATTAATAGGTCGTAGTACAGTGATTCGCTAGGTATAAACATAAAGGCAAAATCCATCGTCTTTTCTGCAGGACGAATATATTTACTCGTTTCGTCAATGCGACCCTTGAGGTCGTTGCGGACTTTCTTGAGCCATTCTTCGCGCTCAGCTTTACCATTTGCGGCAACCATACGGTTATAGTTTTCGAGGCTAAACTTGCTATCAATCGGAAGCATCAATCCTTTATCAAGGAAGACAACTGCATCGGCAATCTGGCCATCACGAAATTTATACTGCATTTGAAAATTCTTCGTAGGTAAAATATTACCGAGGACCGACTCGAGATAATATTCACCGAATACTCCACGTTGCTTTGGGTTCTGAAGGACATTCTGAAGTGTCTTTAATTCGTCCGCAACATCGACGACACGACGATTCGTTTCATCGAGCTTTGCCAGACGATTCGACACATCACTCACTAACTTCACACTTTCGCTTAATTGCTTCTGCATTGAAGTCTGCATATTTGTTGCGTTACGCTCTAATTTGTCACCGAGAACAGTCTGCAAGCTATTGATCGTCCGGTTCAATTCCGTAACATCAGTCTTGAGCATCTCGACACCGCCATTAGACTTCATATCCCGCAGTCGCTGACTAATAAAGAAAAGAGCAAATGCCAGCCCAATAACCACCACTAATAAAAGAATGAGTAACACCTGTTCCATATGCTTCTAGTATAGCAAACTAAAGCACAAGGGCGATGCGGATAATAACAACGATAATGAGACTAACGATCAACGATATCGCCAAACGAGATCCTCGAGTGATCCAATAAAACAAAAGATACGATAACGCGTAGACCACAATGCTCCAGCCCGCCACTTCAAGTAGCGCCAGGCCATCAGTAAGTGCAGCAAGGTTCCAAGTTATAGCTGCCGTTGCCACCGCAATAATAGCGAGCCGAGGAATTTGTAAACGAATAATCAAGAACAGGCCTAACAATCCCGTAAAGATCGTGGCGATATTACCAGCAATCGATGTCGAGTTCGCACAACTCGCAGCATTGACTACGTCTCGACACATCAGCGGATCAACCACGTAACGAGCGAGTATAAATGTCAAGAACCATGCCACGAGCCCGAGACTCGCTCCTGTCACAATAATACGCAGCCACGGTTGCCACGTATGGACCACCGCTATCTGATCACCAACAATCTTTGCCATTACTTTTTCGCTTTCTGCCCACTCGGTTTATTCAAGTACCAAAGCGCGCCCACCAGCGCAATCACCACACCGCCAATGACATCAGCTGGCGTATGAACGAGCGCAACGACTCGTCCGATACCAATTAATATCACGAGGATAACGAGAAGAATGGTCGTCTTTTTCAGACGCGTTTCGAACCAGACAGCAGCAGTTATCGCGGTCGTAAACAACAAGTGATCAGAAGGGAAACCAGGGTTATTCAAGTAAAAAGCACCCGGATCAACGCCAAGTAGTTCAAAAGGACGCTCGGCGCTCGGTTGATACACAGTAGCCGCGAACTTCGCTAACAGATAGGCGGTCAGTCCTGCTAAAAGAACGCGACAATACGCTTCCCAACGCCTCCCTTTCGGAATCTTAAAAACAAGCGCATAGCCAGCGATAAGAATCACAGGGATTACGGCAACATCGGCAATAATGCGAATGATGAGGTCGAAGGTCATGTATCTATCATACTACCTGCTCGCAGCAGAACGTAATACATAAAATTTCATAATTATTTAATGTCCTGAGAGTAATCTTAAGTGAAATAAGGAAATAGGTATAATGACCACATATGAAATTACTTGTAGTTGAAGATAACCCACGGCTCGCTGAACGAATCAAACATAAGCTAAAGAGGATATACGCCATCGATGTTGCAGAGACAGCTCATGATTCTTTAGAGAAGGTAAAAGACATTGAATACGACGTTATTCTTCTCGATCTTGGCCTCCCTGATATGTCAGGACTTGAAGTATGTAAACAACTGAGAATAGCCAAAATTAACACCCCTATCCTCATCCTCACCGGTGTTGACGATATGGATACCCGGGTATCTCTTTTGAATAGTGGCGCGGATGACTACGTCACAAAACCATTCCATAGCGAAGAATTACTTGCGCGCATTAGCGCCCTTGCGCGTCGACGAGCAAGAAATGCACCTCGGACAATTATTCATTATCAAGACCTTATCATTGATATCGAAGAACGAAAGGTCACTAGGGCGGGTGCTGAGATCTATTTACGGAGAAAAGAATTTGATATTCTCGAATACTTAGTTACTAATAAAGGACGCGTCCTCACGAGAGATATGATCATGAATCACGTATGGGACGGAGATAGAGTGAGTTGGAATAGTACGATTGATGTACATATAAAACACCTCAGAGACAAAGTAGATCGCCCGTTCGCAAGCGCAATAATCAAAACCGCATATGGACTTGGGTATAGGGTTGATTCTCTTGAAAAACATCCATAACCATCCCATATCGTCTCATCAAAAATACATGATTAGCGCTATTTTTGGTGGTACACTCTGCGTCACTATATGTTTGTCGTTTATTTTTCTCTGTAGCTCCCTGACGTCCCACAATTCTCTTTTCTTTGCTCATGCACTCAGCGTAGTTACCATTAACCTCTACCTTGTAGGAACTGCACTCCTGCTCAAGAAAAAGAAATATCTGTATGTTGCATGGATGCTGATTATTATTTACATTATTATCGCAACAATTATTCTGTTCCGTGGCGGCATAAACACACCCATTGGCGTACTCCTGCTTGGCCTCGTCATTATCATCTCGAGTGTTATGCTTGGAGTGCGGCTCATCCTTCCTACAACTCTTGGTGTCGTCCTCATTCTCTATGCACTGCAAGTATTAGATTCTCTATCCTTGATCCACCCTAGTCGTTCTTCAGCAACTCTCAACGCTGACGTTGGCGATGTTGCGACAAGCGGCACGGCGCTCGCCTTATTTGCGCTTATTTCATGGTTATCTGCGAGACAAATGGAAGAATCATTAAAGAAGGCTCTGACGGCCGAAGCGGCGCTCGAAAAAGAAAAAGCCCTCTTATCGGTGCGATTAGAGGAAAGAACACGGCTACTCAGGGAAGCGCAACTCGAAGAAATGAGGCAATTATACCGATTTGCAGAGCTAGGTCAACTTACTGCCGTCATCCTTCATGATCTCGCGAATAATCTGAGTGTATTAACACTCGATATCGAAGACCTTCAACAACGACATCGGCGCTCGCCGCAAATCATTCACGCAAAAGAGAGTATCGAATATTTAGAAAGAGTTATTCTCCATGTCAGGAGGCAGCTTAAAGAAAATACAAAACCGAGACGATTTGATGCGGTCAAAACCCTCAAAAAAACAGCGGCGACTTTTATAAAAAAGGGAGCAAAATTGGGAATCACTATTCATTACCTACCTCCTACCGAATCGTCATTTTATATTTACGGCGATCCGTTACGACTCTCGCAGACCATCACTATACTTATCAACAATGCTATCGAAGCTAGCTTAGGTACTACTCGGTCGTCACCCCCTACGGTCACGCTTCGATTACTAATCAAGCAAAACAAACTTTACATCTCCGTCATAGATAAAGGTATTGGTATTCCGACTGACAAGCGGGATCAACTCTTTACTCCTCTCCATAGCACCAAGAAAAGCGGCTTAGGTATTGGATTATTCATCACAAAACAAGTTATCGAAACACACTTCAAAGGAAGTATCTATCTCAACCCCAAGACTGATCTCACAGAATTTACCATCGAATTGCACCGGAACCAATAAAAAGTACCTATTTACGTGCCAAAAATAACCATTACCTATATACTATACTTACCAGTTATTATTAAGCTCACCCACCACAGAGGACCCGCTAAGATGAAAATTGTCGAGCAATATATACACGCCGTTACCCGACACCTTCCTAAGGAAAAACGCCCCGAGGCAACTAAAGAACTGCACGCAACCATTGCGACGCGTCTAGATGAATTAGGCGGCAGTACCGAAGCTCATGCAAAATCAGTCCTTCACGAGCTAGGTGATCCCGAAATCGTTGCCCGCAAGTTTAACCGTGAGCCTCGATTCTTAATTGGACCAAAACTATATGGTCACTATTTATATATTCTTAAATATTCATTCTTTATCGGACTCCCCATTGCGGCTGTTATTACTTCGTTCTCACTTCTCTCTCAGGGTGTGCCGAACATCATCAATACTTTAGTTGATCTTGTGACTATCTTGCTCGGTGTCGCGTTACAAATCTTCTTCTGGGTGACATTAGTGTTCGCACTCCTCGAAAAAGGTGGCATTCATTACCCGCTCAACCTTCCGGCGGAATGGACAGTTGATCACCTACCTAAGCTTCCAAAACATCGTGACCTCTCCCGCACAGAAGCGGTAGGAGATATCATCTTCTACTTGTTCGTTCTCTCGATCCCTGCATTCTTAGTCACCTATTGGTCACTCCCGGGTGAATTCGGCGATGTTCCACTCTTTAACCCTGAATACATCCCAATGATCTACTACATCATTGGTGTTGCTGCATTTGTCGGAATCCTGAAAAGCACCTACAAGCTTCTTGCTGGTAAATGGAACTTAGGGCTGGTGATCACAACGCTGGTATTTAATGCCTTCTTCATCGGCCTCATGGTCTCTCTCTGGGCATTTGACAATGTCATCAACCCAGAATTCCTTGCGACAATCGTCGTAAACACCGGCGAGCAATCTGCTAATATCGTTAAATGGATCGATTGGACTATTATCATTACCATCGCCGTTACGAGTACCGCATACCTCTACGATTCATTCACTGCCGTACGAACCTACCTTCGCACGCGTCGTATTAAAAAGAACGCGTAACTCCTCCAATAACAAAAGAGACATCCATGATCGGATGTCTCTTTTTTATATAATGAGCAATTACGAAAGTTTGATTTCGTTGAGTAGATCAGCGATTTTAACGCGTGTCTGTTCGGCAGTATCACGATTACGAATCGTGACCGTATCATCCTCGAGTGTATCAAAGTCAATGGTCACACAGTACGGCGTTCCGATTTCGTCCTGACGGCGGTAGCGCTTACCGATGTTACCATTGTCGTCAAACTCACACATAAAGTGCTGAGCGAGCTCTGCGTAGACAGCCTTGGCCTTTTCAACGAGTTCAGGCTTGTTACGAAGTAGCGGGAACACGGCAACCTTCACAGGCGCGATTGAAGGATGGAATTTCAAGAGTGTACGTGTCTCACCGTTAATCTCTTCTTCGGTGTATGCTTCGGTGAGTGTCGCCAAGAATAGACGACCCACACCAATTGATGATTCGATAATGTGAGGAACGTATGTCTCGTTAGTGATCGGATCACGATAGGTCAAATCTTTACCACTTCCCTTTTGGTGTGATGAAAGATCGTAATCACCGCGGGCGTGAACACCTTCAAGCTCCTTGAAACCAAACGGATAACGGTATTCAATGTCGTAGGCTTCACGAGCGTAAAAGACGAGGTTTTCGTGCTTGTGCCACTGAAGGTTATCTTCGCTAATACCAATCGTCTTAAAGAAATCCCAACGATACTGACGAAGTTTTTCATATTCTTCCATTTCAGTATCAGGGCTAACAAAGTATTCCATTTCCATCTGCTCGAGCTCGCGAGTGCGGAAAATGTACTGACGAGGACTAATCTCATTACGGAATGCTTTACCAATCTGCGCGATACCAAAGGGAATGCGTACACGGCTGGTTGCAAGTACGTTCGGATAATTTACATAGATACCCTGGCAGGTTTCACCACGAAGGTATGAAGGAGCTTCCGTCCAGTCGTCAGAAAAGTTACCGAGGTTTGATTGCACCAAAAGATTGAAGCTCTTTGGCTGAGTAAAATCTTTCTTGCCACAGTTAGGACATTTGATTTCGTCGCGGTGCTTGTCAAAAAGCTTTCCGATTTCTTCGTCGCTCATCTTTTCGTCAGCTTGTTCGCCTAGCGCTTCGAGAGCGTGGTCGACACGAATACGGTGATGACAATTACGACATTCAGCTAATGGATCCGAGAACCCATCAACGTGACCGCTTGCCTTCCAGATTGCTGGAGACATAAAGATACCACTATCGAGCCCGACAACATCAGGGCGAACCTGAACCATATAT
>Ga0247804_10000625_pt1 | contig 16275 bp, 9 predicted proteins | sample UWRJL029104C1_FD_181142 | JGI IMG/M metagenome (GOLD analysis project Ga0247804, IMG submission 181142) | Plant litter microbial communities from Arlington Agricultural Research Station in Wisconsin, United States - UWRJ-L029-104C-1 | ecosystem: Environmental > Terrestrial > Plant litter >...
TTTTTACCAAAACAATTGACGGTTTCTCGACAGAAATGTCATTCGAAGAAGGATTATGGAAACAATGGGAAAACCGGGCTGACTTTACCATGAAGTTTCCAAAAGAAGTTGCTTTTTTTGAAATTATTAAACATTCTCCTCACGGAGAAGCTATTCTCGATTCTATTAAAGAATTTTCAGATTTCAGGGAAATTATGAAAAAGTTTATCGAAAACGGACATGCAAATAATGACCTGATTCCGATGACATTTGAAGTTTTTTGGTCTATTGCCTACGGACCATTATACACATTATTAAACTTTCACAGAGAAGGGAAAAGTATGGGCGGAAAACCATTCACACTTACCAAAGACATTATGAGAGAAGCATTTCAGGCTACAATTAAAGCTTTAAAACCATGAAAAATTATGGAAACAGATTTACAAAAAATACATATTTTTAAAACAGACATTACAAGAATAGATGCTAATTGTCCGATGCAGCAAACGCTGAGTAATCATACAGATATACAGCAATGGAGCGTTGATTGCGAAGATGTTGATCGCGTTTTGCGTGTCGTTTCAGAAAAACTTAATCCAACTGCAATTATCAGTTTAGTTACTGAGTTTGGCCACGAGTGCCAGGAATTACTATAATTAAAAATACAAACAAAAAAATGGAAAAAACTAAAATAGAAAGTATTCCTTTTACCTTACACCAAAAGATTGTGATCGCCATTCTGGCACTTTTGCAATTTACTGTTATACTCGATTTTATGGTTATTTCTCCCCTGGGAGATATATTGATGAAAACGCTGGATATGACAACAGCAAACTTTGGTTTTGCAGTTTCGGCATATGCTTTTAGCGCCGGAATTTCTGGATTATTGGCTGCAGGTTTTGCAGATAAATTCGACCGAAAAAAACTGTTGATTTTCTTTTATACCGGATTCATTATTGGTACACTTTTTTGCGCCATGTCAACAAGTTATATCATGCTACTTTTAGCCAGAATCGTAACCGGACTTTTTGGTGGCGTTATTGGTTCTGTTTCTTTGGCTATCGTTACTGATTTATTTGTAATTCAGCAAAGAGGCCGTGTTATGGGTTTTATACAAATGGCTTTTGCAACAAGTCAGATTTTCGGTATTCCTGTTGGTTTATATTTCGCAAATCACTGGGGTTGGCATTCTGCGTTTATTATGATTGCAGTTTTGGGGGCATTAATTCTAATTGCCATTATAACCCAGATGCAGCCGGTAACCAAGCACTTAGAATTACAATCAGACAAAAGCCCGTTTCTTCATTTGTGGCATACCTTAAGCAATAAAAATTATCAGATTGGTTTTACTGCTATTGCATTTCTTTCGGTTGGCGGTTTTATGCTACAGCCTTTTGGAAGCGCCTATTTGGTAAACAATATTCATATCAGTCAGTTAGAATTGCCAATGGTGTTTTTCTTTACCGGACTTTCGGTACTTTTTATAATGCCATTAATTGGTAAATTAAGTGATAAAGTGAGCAAGTTTAAATTATTTACCGCAGGATCTTTAATTTCAATTATTATGATTTTAATTTATACCAATCTGGATCCCATTCCGTTATGGGAAATCGTGGTCATAAACATGATTTTATTTATGGGAATAATGAGTCGTATGATTCCTGCAACAACTCTAAACACAGCCATTCCGGAGATGAAAGATCGCGGCGCCTATATGTCGATAACGTCATCTCTACAGCAAATTGCGGGCGGAATTGCAGCGGTTTGTGCCGGATTTATTGTGCATCAAAAAACAAAATCGGCTCCGTTGGAAAACTATGATATTTTAGGATACGTTATTGCTATTGTGACATTATGTACTGTTTTGTTAATGTGGAGAGTAAATCAATTAGCGAAATCAAAAGAGAAAATGGCAGATGCACCAATCGTAGATATACACTAAATAGTTTAAGATAAACTTAAATCACAAAACCTCGTAAAATTAGTTTACGAGGTTTTTTTATGAATTGTAATATCGAAAATAATAAAAATTGAGTTTTGTCACAATATTAATACTAAAATAAAGTTTTTTATATGAAGGTAAATAGTTAATATTTTAAATTATCCTACAGGATTTTCACTAAACTTTCTAGTAAATAAATAAAAATAATTATGAGCTAAATGTTGCAATTTATAATTATAATGCTTTTTTTATAGTGTTAAAAAGAGATTAATTCAAAATAAAAATTACAAAATCGTTTTAGTAAATGTTTTTATCTATATTTGTGTAACCAAAATGAGATTACAAAAAAAATCCTAACTGAATGAAAAAGATTACTATTAAAGATATTGCCACAGAGGCGCAAGTATCGATATCTACGGTGTCTTTTGTTATTAATGGTAAGGGTAAAAAAATGGGAATTAGTGCTTCGGTCATAAAAAAAGTACAAGATGTTGCCGAAAAATTAAATTACAGGCCCAGTATGATCGCAACCAGTTTACGAACTGGAAAAACAAGATCTATTGGACTAATTGTAGAAGATATTTCAAATCAGTTCTTTGCTGATCTTGCCCGTGTTATTGAAGATGAAGCCAAAAATATAGATTACCGTGTTTTTTATTGTAGTACAGGAGATGATGATGAACGTTCTGAAGAATTAATACAAAGTCTTTTGCAGGCCAATGTTGATGGTTTTATTATTACGCCAACAAAAAATCTTGAGCCAAGTATTGAAATTCTTTTAAAACTGAAAAAACCCGTTGTATTAATCGACAGGTATTTTCCGGATCAAAAAGTCAGTCATGTCGTAATGGATAATTATGAAGGTTCTTATTCTGCGACTAAATTCCTGATCAACAAAGGCTGTAAAAATATTGCGGTTGTTAATAATACTTCTGAAATGGTTCAGATGAAGTTAAGGGAAGATGGTTATACAGCCGCCTTAAAAGAAGAAGGAATCTATGATGCATCGCTTGTGCTTCATATGGAATATGATAGCCATGACGAAGAAAAAATCGCATCGATTGTGAAATTTTTCGCGAAGAATGTTAAGATAGATGCCGTTTTGTTCCTGACAAATTATTTGGGACTTACAGGTCTTCGGGCGTTTAAAAATATGAATATTAAAATTCCGGAAAACATATCTGTTATTAGTTTTGACGATCATGATAGTTTTAAGCTGCATACACCAACAATTAGCGTTGTAGCGCAGCCCATTGAAGATATTGCGATTCAATCGATACAATTGTTAATGCGTCAGATGAGTAATATGGAAACATTTGAAATAGAAAAAAGTCTAAAAAAGGGTACATTAATTATAAGAGAATCAGTTTGATTTTTACACTTTTATGAAGCAAGGTTAAACAAAGCGATTTGTTTTTTTTTATCCCTTTCTACTAAAACGTTTTAGTAGCGGGAGATTTGATCAGGATTTAAAATTAGTTGTTTTTTGAAATCATTTGCTATTTCAGTTTAATTAAAAATTGAATTTAAAGTAACCCAATAAACATAGTATTCAAAGTAAATATTGAATACCATATTCAGTTGAAATTTTTATTAATTATTTAAAACAAACACTTTACAACAAAACAAATAAACCAAAAAAAAATGCTTATGAAACGATTATTAGCAGTGTTAGGAATGGTATTGTTTTGCAGCTTAGGAGCTGTAGCACAAAACCGATTAATAACAGGCGTAGTGGCAGATGCAGAGAACAAGGGAATTGTTGCCGCATCCATCGAAGTTCAGGGAAAACCTTTTAGCGCAATTACAGACGCTGAAGGCCGATTTAAAATGAATGTTCCTGAAGGTAAAGTTACTCTTAATGTAACTTCTATAGGTTTTGTATCTAAAACTGTAGTGCTTCAGGAAAATGAGACAAAAGTTTCAGTAGTATTATTAGAAGATGCACAAGAATTAAAAGATGTAGTAGTAACTTCATTTGGAGTTAAAAAACAAAAGAAAAGTTTAGGATATGCCGTTGGAGAATTAAAAGGAGAAGACCTGACAAAAAACAAAGAAATCAATTTAGGAAATGCGCTTCAGGGTAAAATTGCCGGAGTAAATGTTTCTGCACCGGTTTCAGGGCCGTCTGGTTCGAGCCGTGTTGTAATTCGTGGAGCTACTTCTGCTTCTGGGCTTAACCAGCCATTATATGTGGTAGATGGAATTCCAATTGATAATTCGCAGCAAGGAAATGCAGGATTGTACGGTGGGGCAGATAAGGGAGACGGAATGTCGTCTTTTAATCCGGATGATATCGCTTCGATGTCTGTTTTAAAAGGTAGTGCCGCTTCTGCACTTTACGGGTACAGAGGATCAAACGGTGTTATTTTAATTACAACTAAAAAAGGAAAAAGCGGAACCGGAATTGGCGTAGATTTTAGTACAAATTCTACATTTAATACACCGGCAAGTCTTTTAAAATGGCAAGACCAATATGGAGCAGGACAGCCTGTAAATGGTGTTCCAACCAGATTTACAAATTTGCAAGAACTTGGAGATAACTATTATTTTGCCTGGGGAGATAAATATGACGGAACACCTTCTATTTCACTCGACGGAAATACAAGACCTTATCAGGCTTATGGTCAGGACAATGTGAAGAATTTTTACAGAACCGGATATTCGTTTAGTAATACACTTGCCATTTCTGGTGGAAATGAAACAACAAATTTCAGATTGTCTTTTGGAAATACAAAAGACGAATCTATTTTGCCGGGAACAAGATTTGGAAGAAATAACGTGTCTTTGAGTTTAAATTCGGCACCAAATAAAAGAATAAGCATTGAGACAAATGCTCAATATATTTCTGAAAAAAGTCATAACAGGCCTTATTTGAATGATGCTCCAAAAAACCCTTCTTTTCCGGTTACTTTTATTACGCCGGGAACAGATATTCGCTGGATCAGAAATGCGTACGATGCAAACGGTGGCGAAGCAGATTATTTTGCGACAAACGTTTATCAGACAAATCCTTATTTTGCAACGCAGGAAACTTTAAACGAGGATCTTAGAAAACGTTTTATAGGTTCTGCAAAAGTAAATTATAATATTACCGATAAAATTTATGCAAAAGCAGTTATAGGTATCGACGATATTAATTATGAATTTACCGAAATTGAACCAACAGGAATTAACTACGCACCAGGAGGTTCTCTTGAAGATAAAATCGAAACCAGATCTGAAGTAAATGCTTCAGGATATTTAGGTTACAAAGGTGATATCGCCAAAAATATTTCATTAGACGCTTTTATTGGAGCAAACCGTCAGCATAACAGATTGAGTGGTATTAAAATGAGAGGAAATAATTTTATAGTACCATTCAAATATTTTTATGCCAATACACAACCAGTAAGAACAGAAAAATTATATTCTGAAAGCGAAGTTAATTCACTTTTTTACTCAGCTGATTTAGGATATAAAGATTTCTTATATGTGAGTTTAACAGGACGTGAAGATTGGTTTTCGACTTTAGATCCATCAAACAATAGTACTTTTTATCCATCTGTGAGTACGAGTTTTATTTATTCTGAAGTAATAAAATTACCGGAATGGATGACTTATGGAAAAATTAGAGCCGGTTGGGGTAACGTAGGAGGCGCATTGCCTGATGCTTATGCATTAGCTTTAACCTACAACACGCCAGACGGACAAACAGATTCGCAGGGACAGCCAATTTTGGGTATTAATGGAGATACGGTTCCAAACAAATATTTAAAACCTTATAATGTAAGTACGATCGAATTTGGTTTTGAAAATACATTTTTCAATAACAGACTGAGTACAGATTTGACTTTTTACCAAAAAAGAACCACAAACGATATCGCCGATGCTGATATTTCTAAAACTTCAGGTTACAGAACGACAAAAATCAACGTAGGTGAAATTTTGAATAAAGGTGTTGAATTTGCCATCAATATGAAAGCCGTAAAGACACCAAATTTTAGCTGGAGTGTTGGCTATAATTTTGCTTATAATGACAGTGAGGTTGTTAATCTTTCGGATAAAATCACAACAAAATTATTAGATGATAACAGAGATGCCAGAGCTTCGATAGTATTAGAAAAAGGACAGCCTTTTGGTGTTATCAAAGCGTATGATTATTTAAGAGACGCAAACGGTAATATTGTACTTGATCCTAGCGGTAAATTCCTGAGAGGAAATTTAATTATTGCCGGACAAGGTGTTGCACCAGTGTCTATGGGACTTTCAAATGATTTCTCTTATAAAAATTTCACACTTTCTGTTTTTGTAGATGCAAAATTTGGAGGAGAAATCTATTCTGCGACAAACCAGTTAGGAACCCGTTACGGATTGTCTGAAATTACACTTCCGGGTCGTGAAGGCGGAGTTGCCGTAACAGGAACAGATACAAACGGAAATCCTGTAAATACAACACTTTCTGCATTTGATTACTGGAGAAGTTATAGCGATGTAACATCAAATTTTGTTTATGATGCCGATTTTGTAAAACTAAGAGCAATTTCTTTTGCCTATAATTTTCCAAAAGATTATTTATCAAAAACACCTTTTCAATCGATTAGTTTAGCATTTTCTGCACATAATTTATGGACAATTTATGACAAAGTGCCAAACATCGATCCAGAGTCAAACTATAACAATAGTAATGCTCAGGGACTTGAAAGAGCTTCTATGCCATTAACGAGAAACTATGGTTTAACACTTAATGTCAAATTCTAATACTAAAAAGATGAAAAATAAAGATATAAAAATATTTTGTATCGCAATTGTTAGTGCCATGACATTGACTTCCTGCGATAAAGGATTCGAAGAAATGAATACGAATCCAAATGCATTAACGGAACCGGCAATAAAATCAATGTTTACGCTTGCAGAAATTTATGTAGACGGACAGGATTTTTCGAACACAAGAGGGAATAACATTTATGCAGCACAAATTGTACAGCATTTTTCTTCATTAGGAGGTTCCGGTTCAAAATACACTTATTCGTCTGAGTATTCGGCAGCACTTTTTGGAGAAACATACGGAAAAGGATTAAATCAGATTTATCAGTTAATGTCGGTTTTACCGGCTACTCCCGAAAATTCAAACATGATTCAGGCTTGTAGAATCATGAAGGTTTTCCTGTTCCAAAAATTAACAGATACCTATGGTGAAGTTCCTTATTTCGAAGCAGGAAAAGGATATAACGGAAATATTTTTGCACCAAAATATGACACGCAGGAAGCCATTTATAATGATCTTTTAAAAGAATTAGACGAAGCCGGAAATGCATTAGATGCCAATAAAGCTTTTGCAGGAAATGCCGATTTATATTACCAAAGTGATGTTGCAAGATGGAAAAAACTAGCCAACTCATTAATGTTGAGAGTGGCCATGCGTTTGTCTAAAGTAAATCCTGCAAAAGCAAAAGAATATGTAGAAAAAGCATTTTCTAAAGGTGTTTTTACCTCAAATGATGACAGCCTTGTTTTAAAACATGATGCAGGTCCACAAGGAGTTAGAACAAACCCAATTACATCTGCATGGGTTACAAATGATTTAAACAAAGGAGAATCAAACATAAAATTCAGTAAAACATTTATTGATTTATTGAAAAACACAAACGATCCGCGTTTAAGAATTTATGCAAAATTAGAAGCAACGGGAGACAACAATCCGGCAAATCAGCAAGGTTTGGCAAATGATGCAGAAGAATTTCCGGGCGGAGATAAAAAGCTTTTCTCAGATCCTAATACTTCAACCGTATTACGTTTAGATGCACCAACATTAATTATGTCGTATGCCGAAGTACAATTTATATTGGCAGAGGCAGCTGTAAAAGGTTGGAATGTAGGAGGATCAGCTCAACAATATTATGAAAACGGAGTAAAAGCAGCAATGAATGTCTTGACCATTTTTGGAGACAAAGTTCCTGCGGTTACAACTGCAGAATATACCACTTACATTACGACATATCCTTTTAAAACTGCAGGTACAGAAGCAGAAAAAATCGAGCAGATTATCACTCAAAAATGGATTGTATTATTGTTTAATGGTTTTGAAGCTTTTTCAGAATACAGAAGAACAGGATATCCTGTTTTAGTTCCTGTAAATGATCCTACGGGAGAAACACAAGGTACAATTCCGAGGAGATTAATCTACGACCAGTCAGAACTGCTGACAAATTCAGATAATTATCAGGAAGCAATAAAACGTCAGGGATTAGACTTAATGACGACCAGAATCTGGTGGGATAAATAGTCTGAAAATTGATTGTTTAGTTGGAATAAGTCGGGTAGCTTGTACGTCTGCCGCCCGGCTTATTTTTTAAAGTTTCTCAGTTTTGCTCAGCGACTTTTTTGACAACCGGCAAAAATAATCTTAAAATCTCATTATCTTAGAGCCTTTGTATCTTAGAACCTTAGTACCTCAAAAAATGAAATACAAGTACATTCTTTTCTCCATCATTATTCTGTTTAATTTTTCTGCAATTTCACAAGGAAAAAAAGCAAAACAGGACAATTCAGATTACACACAATACGTAAATCCATTAATAGGTTCAGCAGGACACGGTCACGTTTTTGTGGGTGCCAATGTTCCTTTTGGAGCCGTTCAGTTAGGACCCGTTAATATTTTTGAAGGCTGGGATTGGTGCAGTGGTTACAACTATGCCAGTAATACCATTTTGGGTTTTACACACACGCATTTGAGCGGAACCGGAATTGGAGATTTAAACGATATTCTGTTACTTCCTGTTTCAGGAAAAGTGCCGCTTTTTAAAGGCACAAAAGAAGATATGGTAAACGGTTATGGTTCTTATTTCTCCCATGAAAATGAAATAAGCAAACCAGGTTACTACAGTGTTTTGCTTGATAAATATAAAATCAAGGCAGAACTAACAGCCAGCGAAAGAGTTGGTTTTCATAAATATACTTTTAATTCAACTACAGATTCTCATGTTTTATTAGATCTTGCCGATGGAATAGGATGGGATAAACCCGTAAAAACTTTCATTAAAAAAATAAACGACAAGACGATTGTTGGCTATCGTTTTTCTTCGGGATGGGCAGTTGATCAGCGTGTTTATTTTGCAATCGAATTCTCTGAATCAATTGCAAACATGACATTGTATGATGATAAAACAGCCTTTACAGGAAGCGAAGGCGAAGGTTTAAAAATGAAAGCGGTTTTTGATTTTACGTCTTTAAAAAACAAACAGGTTTTAGTAAAAGTTGGGATTTCGCCGGTAAGTTACGAGAATGCATTAGCAAACATAAAAACCGAAATTCCGAATTGGGATTTTGACAAAACAGTCAAAGAAGCCACCTCAAAATGGAATAATGAATTAAGTAAAATTCAGATCAAAGCCAATGATAAAACGATGAAGGTTTTTTATACTTCATTGTATCACACTGCATTTGCACCTTCTATTTTTAATGATGCAAACGGAGATTACAGAGGAACAGACAAAAAGGTTTACGAAAAAGCCAATTTCAGCAACTACACGACTTTTTCTCTTTGGGATACATATCGTGGTTTACATCCTCTATACACCATTACACAGCCGGATAAAATTAATGACATTGTAAAATCATTTTTGGCGATTTACCAACAACAGGGAAGATTACCCGTTTGGCATTTAATGGGCAATGAAACCAATACCATGAACGGAAATCATTCTATAGCAGTAATTGTAGATGCCTATTTAAAAGGCTACAGAGATTATGATAGTAATTTAGCCTACGAAGCCATCAAAAAAACAGCCATGCAAACCCGCGACGGAATGGATTATGTTCAGAAATTAGAATATATTCCTGCTGATAAAATGCTGGAATCTGTTGGAGACGCTTTAGAATATGCCATTGATGATTACTGTGTGGCGCAAATGGCAAAAGCATTGAACAAGACGGAAGATTATACTTATTTTACAAAAAGAGCCAAGTTGTACAAGTTGTATTTTGATAAAGAAACCACTTTCATGCGTGGAAAATTAGCTGATGGAAATTGGCGAACACCTTTTAACCCGCTTTCGTCAGCACATCGAAAAGATGATTATGTAGAAGGTAATGCATGGCAATATACCTGGCTTGTGCCACAGGATCCGTATGGATTAATTGATTTGTTTGGAAGCGAAACTAAGTTTTTAGAAAAATTAGATCAATTATTTCTGATAACAGATAAAGTAGAAGGTGAAGAAGTTTCTCCGGATATCAGTGGTTTAATCGGACAATATGCACAAGGAAACGAGCCCAATCATCATATTCCGTATTTGTATGCATATGCAGGCCAGCCTTGGAAAACTGCAAAATTAATTCGCGAAATTGATGATAAATTTTATTCGACAAAACCGGACGGATTATGCGGAAATGAAGATTTAGGGCAAATGTCAGCCTGGTATGTTTTATCCTCAATGGGATTTTATTCTGTTAATCCCGCAAATGGAATTTATGTTTTGGGAAGTCCATTGGTAAACGAAGCTACAATTCATCACAAAAAAGGCATTTCATTTACATTGAAAGCAATCGATAATAGTGCTGTAAATATTTATATTCAAAAAGCAGAATATAACGGAAAACCCTATACAAAATCATACATCACACACGATATGATTACAAACGGAGGAGAATTGAAATTATTTATGGGAAACAAACCTTCGGCGACTTTTGGAGTTAAAAAAGAAGACAGACCTTTTTAGATTTCAGTTTCCTGCAAGGTTTTCAAAACCTTGTAGGTATAGTTTAAGTTTTCAAGTATTTTTTAGAATAAATACATAATACCTACAAGGTTTTAAAAACCTTGCAGGATAATAAAAATAGTAGATGAAAATAAGATATTTATTTTTTTTAGGATTAATACAATTTTGTGTTTTTGTAAACGCGCAGGACAAAACTATAGATCCCGTAGAATATGTAAATCCATTAATGGGAACACAATCGTTGCCCAATCTTTCAAACGGAAATACCTATCCGGCAATTTGCAGGCCTTGGGGAATGAATTTCTGGACGCCGCAAACCGGTAAAATGGGAGACGGATGGGCGTATACGTATACCGCCGAAAAAATTAGAGGATTTAAGCAAACGCATCAGCCTTCGCCATGGATGAACGATTACGGACAATTTTCGATCATGCCCGTAACAGGCAAAATAGTTTTTGACGAAACAGAAAGAGCAAGTTGGTTTAGCCATAAAGCTGAGGTTTCAAAACCATATTACTACAGCGTTTATCTTGCTGATTATGATGTAACAACAGAAATTACAGCAACAGAAAGAGCAGCACATTTTCAAATTACATTTCCGGAAAACGAGAAATCTTCGATAGTTGTTGATGCTTTTGACAAAGCATCATACATCAAAATAATTCCATCAGAAAATAAAATTATAGGGTATACAACCCGCAACAGTGGCGGAGTACCAACGAATTTTAAAAACTATTTTGTTTTGGTATTTGACAAACCATTTACATCCAATTATACGTGGCATGATAAAATTTTAGAAAAAGATAAATTAGAAAATACGAATATTCATGTTGGCGCAATAGTCACTTTTAAAACCCAAAAAGGAGAAATAATAAATGTAAAAACAGCTTCATCATTTATTAGTCCCGAACAAGCCGAATTGAATTTAAAGAACGAATTAGGTACATCATCATTTCAGGAAACTTTAGAAAACTCTAAAAAAGAATGGAATACTGTTTTGAGTAAAATTAAAGCCGAAGGTGGAACAGAAGAACAGCTAAAAACATTTTATTCCTGTTTATATCGTGCGACTTGCTTTCCTCAAAAACAATATGAAATTGATGCTAATGGCGATGTTATTCATTACAGTCCATACAACGGCAAGGTTTTACCGGGCTATATGTACGCAGGAACAGGATTTTGGGATACCTTTCGTGCTCTTTATCCATTGCTAAATCTTGTTTATCCTTCTATAAATAAAGAAATGCAGGAAGGTTTGATTAATGATTATAACGAGGGTGGATTTTTGCCGGAATGGTCAAGTCCAGGTTTTAGAAATGTGATGGTTGGAAATAATTCTGCCTCAGTAGTTTCTGATGCTTATATGAAAGGATTGCGTGGTTACGACATCAATAAATTGTATGAAGCCTTAGTGCATGGCGCCAACAACGAAGGACCGATGGATGCTGTGGGAAGAAAAGGAGTTTCGTATTATAATACATTAGGCTACGTTCCTTATAATGTAAAAATTAATGAAAATGCTGCCAGAACGCTTGAATATGCTTATGATGATTTTGCTATCTGGAAATTGGCAAAAGCCTTAGACCGCCCAAACAAAGAGATTAAGTTATTCGAAAAAAGAATGATGAATTATAAAAATCTCTATAATCCGGCAATCGGATTAATGAGCGGAAGAAATCTGGACGGAAGTTTTCCTGCCAATTTTAATCCGCTAAAATGGGGAGACGCTTTTACAGAAGGAAATGCCTGGCATTACAGCTGGAGCGTTTTTCATGACATACAGGGTTTGATTGATTTAATGGGCGGTGAGAAAAATTTCACAGCAAAATTAGATGCTGTTTTTACAACGCCACCGGTTTTTGATGACAGTTATTACGGATCTGTAATTCATGAAATTCGCGAAATGCAGATCATGAATATGGGGCAATATGCACACGGAAACCAGCCTATTCAGCATATGATTTATCTGTACAATTATGCAGGAGAACCGTGGAAAACACAATATTGGTCGAGAGAAGTAATGAATCGTTTATACAAACCAACACCCGACGGATATTGTGGAGATGAAGATAACGGACAAACTTCGGCTTGGTATATTTTCTCTGCAATGGGATTTTATCCGGTTTGCCCGGCAACAGAAGAATATGTTTTGGGAGCGCCTTTGTTTAAAAAAGTGACCTTACAATTAGAAAACGGAAAACAGTTTATTATCAATGCTCCCGATAATTCTGAAATTAACAGATATGTAAAGGAGTTGGAATGGGGCAATAAAAACTATTCCAATAATTATATCAACCATTTTGATGTATTAGAAGGTGGCGAATTAAATTTCGATATGACAAGTTCTCCTAATTTAAAAAGAGGAACTTCAGCAAAAAACTATCCTTATTCTTATTCAAATTCAAAATAATAGTATGCAAATCAATTCAAATTGGTTTTAGATATCAAGATTTTTTGACATAGCTATGCGGTTTATTACTAGTGAAACGCCTTATTGAAGTATATAAATCTATGTTTCTATGTGTTTAAAAAAGAGGTTTTGCATGTAAATTATTTAAACATATAGAAGCATAGCTTTAAAAATCAATTCAAAGTTGGTTTTAGAAAATCAAGATTTTTTCACACAGCTATGCGGTTTATTACTAGTGAAACGCCTTTTTGAAGTATATAAATCTATGTTTCTATGTGTTTAAAAAAGAGGCTTTGCACGTGAATTATTTAAAAACATAGAAACATAGCTTTAAAACTTAGTTCAAAGTTGGTTTTAGAAAATCAAGATTTTTTCACACAGCTATGCGGTTTATTACTAGTGAAACGCCTTTTTGAAGTATATAAATCTATGTTTCTATGTGTTTAAAAAACCAACGAATTCATCTTAATTAATTTCTTAATGGTAAAAAAAACAAAAGCATGAATAAAAATTACGCTGTAGGAATAGATATTGGAGGCACACATATTACCGCTGCGGTTATAGATATTACAAGCATGAAAGTAGTCGGTCTTTCATTGCAAAAGGAATGTTTCGATTCTAACTTACCTGTTGAAAGTGTAATGTCTATTTGGGGAAAAGCAATTCGGGTTTCTATAGAAAACTCAAAATTAGAAAACATAAAAGGTCTGGCGATTTGTATGCCTGGACCGTTTGATTATGAGAAGGGAATTTGCCGGATCAAAAATCAATCTAAATACGAGCATTTTTACGGTTTAAATGTGCGTGATTTGCTTCACGAAACATTAAATCTTTCAAGCGATTTTCCGATTCTTTTTGAAAATGATGCCGTTTGTTTTGGAAAAGGAGAAGTGTTTAAAAACTCCGAAAATCTTTCTAAAAATGTAATGGCAGTAACTTTGGGAACCGGACTTGGCGGTTGTTTTATACAAAGAGGAGTTTCAATTTCTTCGGGAGAATCAGTGCCGCAGGATGGAGAAATCTGGAATCTTCCTTATAAAAACGGAATAGCCGAACATTATGTTTCGGTGCGCGGACTTTTAAACCGATATAAAACCTTGACCCAAATCAATCTTAATAATGGTTTAGAACTCTATAATCTGGCTGTCGCCGAAGATAAAATTGCGATAAAAGTATTTGAAGAAATGGGAGAAGATCTGGCTCTTGTTACAATGCCCTGGTTAGAAAAATTTAAGGCCAATAGTTTTATTATTGGAGGAAAAATTGCAAACGCAAATGCATTTTTTCTAAATTCTTTCAATAAAAAAATTAAGGAAGCAGGAATAAAAGTTGAGATTTCTATTTCTACAGATAATGAAGTTGCAGCCTTATTAGGCGCAGCAAGTTTATACGTCACTAAATAATGGCAGAAAAAAAGCAGAATTAAGCATTAGTTACTTTATGAATTTTTGGATCAGCGAAGCAAAATATTTTTAAGTAAAAATGCTGAAAATAATTCAGAATTTAATTCGAAAACAGAAAGAGAGATAATTTTATAATTGTCTCTTTTTTTTTATAAATAAAAAAAACAGTCACAAAAAAGTCCTAAATAAATAAAGCTTTGTTTGTTTAAATTGCTTATAATGAGTATTTTATTTACGTTGGTTCAAATTCTAATGTTATTCTAATGTTGGGCTTATGATTAAGTTATAACTTGCGCGTCGATTAAAAAATCTTTAAAAAATCGCTTTAAAAAAGACTGATTTTTAGCAATAAAAAGAGGTGTTTATTGGCGTTAAAAGTAAAATTAGAAATAGACAATGTTGAACAAAATTAAAAATAGTTTTTTATGCAAATGCCTTCAGGTGTTGCTAATTGGCTACTTTTTGCTGAGCAGCATGAACATGTCTAATAGTCTTAGCCAAATCATTAAGGAAAATACAGAGCAGCATTCTATTAAAGGAATGACCTGCAATTTTCTAAAAAAGATTTTTAAATGTGACGGTATTACCGAAGAAAAAAATGATTTTGAATCAAAAGATGCAAAAACGGCCAAAGTAGCAAAAGGTATTCCGTCATTAGATTATTTAATTCCTTTGCATGCTTCATTGCCGGGTTTATATTTTAAAACAGAAACCAAAGGAAAAAATCATATTGATAATCCTGTTTTTTTGTTCAGCTTTTACGGTAAAATTCATTTGCGACCTCCCCAAAATACAATATAAATAAGTAGTATATTTGGATTAGAATCAATTCTAAATCCTCAATACGGCCTTTGCCGTATATATTATCTATATATTAATCTTGTATTTAAATTCATGACACCATTAAAACGTTTTTATAATTTACTACAACTAGACAAACGCGACGTATATCAAATTATATTTTATGCTGCTTTTGCCGGTTTGGTAAACCTTTCTCTGCCTCTGGGAATTCAGGCTATTATTAATTTTATCCAGAGTGGGCAACTTAGTGTTTCCTGGATAGTTCTTGTGTTTTTGGTTACTGTTGGTGTAGGCTTCGGTGGCGTTCTTGTTATTTTACAGCTTCGTATCGTAGAAAATCTTCAACAGCGAATTTTTGTGCGTTCTTCATTTGAATTTGCCTACAGAATGCCTTTAATTAAATTTAAAGAAATGTATTCTGAATACGCGCCTGAAAAAGCAAATCGTTTTTTTGATACGCTTATGGTACAAAAAGGGACAGCAAAACTTTTACTGGACTTTTGTACTGCGTTTTTGCAGGTTGGTCTGGGTATTATATTATTGGTTTTATATCATTCTTTCTTTACCGTAATCGGGCTTTTCTTTATTGCCATTTTGTATATCATTTTTAAATTTTCATATAGAGATGGTCTCGAAACCAGTCTTAACGAATCAAAGTATAAATATAAAGTTGCGGCCTGGCTTCAGGAAATTGCACGTAATCGCGAAAGCTTCCGTAAAAAAGCAAGTTTCGAATATGCCTTAGACAGAAATGACGGGTATGTGAGTGAGTACGTAAATTATCGTGAAAAGCACTTTCAGGTAATGAAAAAACAATACATACAACTTACTATTTTTAAAGTTCTTGTTACGGCTGCCTTATTGTCGATTGGTGGTTTTCTGGTAATTCACCATCAAATGAACATTGGGCAGTTTGTAGCAGCAGAAATTGTAATTGTATTGCTAATCAATTCTGTAGAAAAAATAATTTTTGGTCTTGAATCTTTTTATGATGTACTTACTTCGGTTGAAAAAATTGGTCAGGTAACAGACATGGAGATT
>Ga0247804_10000626_pt1 | contig 16274 bp, 17 predicted proteins | sample UWRJL029104C1_FD_181142 | JGI IMG/M metagenome (GOLD analysis project Ga0247804, IMG submission 181142) | Plant litter microbial communities from Arlington Agricultural Research Station in Wisconsin, United States - UWRJ-L029-104C-1 | ecosystem: Environmental > Terrestrial > Plant litter >...
TAGCCAGAAAGTCAGGTAATACAGTGGCAAGGTCTTTGCAGCCATAGATTGAATAAATAATCCTTACTCCTATCCTGTACTCCTACCATGTATAGGCCACCCCTTAACAGTACATATTCGTTGGTTCTCAAACTGGCACATTGCATCTAAAGTTCAGCTAATAGGAATGATTTCTCCTCAGTATCCAACACATTCGGCATTTACATCTTGACAAAACCCGAGAGGCTGCCCAGTTACCAACTTCGAGCTGAAAATCCCTGCCATTCAGTGAGTTTTCCCACTATGCCACTCGTTTGCTTGTCGAGGGGTTTTGGATAGCTATCCTTAATCTTGAGTGCCTCCTAGAGACAACGAAGGTCTATTTTAAGTGGCGCCGACTCATTTTCAAGCAACGTATAATTCCCACTGTAGTATTCAAGTTCTAAGCAGATAAGAACTACATCTTCTACATCACTATCTCTTAGTTTCTACGGTATTCGACCAAAACTATTAACACAGTTACACAAAAAGGAGATTCCTCCAGATATGCTCAAAACATTGCTTCAAGGCCCTGCTATGAAGCCTCCACCAGGAGAAATTACAGAATTTGGTGGTGGCCCAGGTCTCGAAAGCATTCTTTCGACTGTCGAAATTCTTTTTTTCGTACTTCCCACGCTTACGGTTCTCATCCGCTGATACACACAAGTACAGATCAACAAGAGAGTGGGATTAGAAGATTGTAGGTACTGATATTCTTTTAAAATACACATTACTGACTCTCTCAATATATATGTGTCATCGCTTGGGTATGTGTATATCCATTCAATGAATCGTATTAGTATCTTACAAATGGAAGGTTATTTATGTAGGGATTTATGTTTCCACAATACTCGCAGGGAAAGCTTCTGGAAGTCGACATGAATGGAATGTACGACTCAAGGACACGGAAGACTTCTTATTTGTAAGTCATAGTCCAGAGAATTCGTTAATCTACCATATTATTGACATATGAATTAGTACTCGAACGCAGGTGCTATCATTTACGGTTGTGTCATTCTTACCATTGAATCGTCGATATTGGTTCAGTAATATCAAAATATTTTGTATTACAGGGAGGTTTACCTTTTATTGGACATGCTAAGCTATGATTTGGCTCAACATTACTTTCTATATAATCTGTACCTTCCTTGAGCTTTTCACCTGCTCTCTACGAAAAAAAATGGACTTTATGGATAATGACCGGAACATGTATGAACATTAAAGTCATAAATGTGGCAGCTGCAGCAGTCAATGTGGTTTCAGACTTCATAATTCTCATGCTCCCCCAAGCAATCGCTTGGAAGATTCACATGAGCATCAAAAATAGATTAGCTGTATCTCTGATTTTTGCAACTGCACTGTTGTGAGTTAACTCTGCTTAACATGAGCTACTTTAGAGGAGCTAAATATCATTAGTGCTTGTATTGCTGCGGCTGTTCGTTTGTATTATGCTGTCATTCTTCTAAACAGTAATGATGTGACATGGTACTGCTGTTTGATGGCGATCTGTGCATTTCCTGAACTAGGACTTGTTATAGTCATATTCTGCCTCCCGATTCTGCCAAAGTTTATCAGACGTCTTGGAGAGGCCCAACTTCTTTCACGTCTAACACTAGTCTGCAGTTTTTGATAAGCGTTACGAAGAACTACAGTGCAGATTCATCTTCCAGCCCAAACACTAAGCCAGCTAAAAAAAACATTCCCATGACAAAATGCGTCTAGCCAGCTACGATCGATTGGTCGAAGAGCAGGAACATCAGAGATCAAGGGCAGGAGTTAAAAATTCGACTAAAACCACAGAGGATGAACATGAGCTCCTGTATGTGACACGGAAATAAATGGTAGCAATGAGATACTTCATACAACACAACTTACTACTGAGTCTCGGCCACGGGATGATATTACTCTGCCGATATGCCATGGATATTCTATTAGATATAAAGTATGGCAGGGAGACCATGAGCTTCAGAACCGCCGCAACGATGGGTAGTCATCGAAGTCGACTTTCGTATGATTTGGGTGTAAAGCACAATATTTGATATCAGGAAAACGTACTCAAGCTGCAGCCATATCTTTAATGCTTTCAAAGAGACAAAAGACTCATGTCAACATATAGAGACTGAAGTAATTCATTGTTTTGCTGGATAACAAACTATTTGCTTTCAAATGATTTCAAAACTTTTCATTCTAGAATACAACTGCCACTTCACGAAATTTCCTTTCATCGCATTTATCGCCCATTTTGGTTTCTATACTAAGCGAAAAATCTCATTAGAGCATGCCGCTTGTTGGTTTGATACTTTATCCCGGTCTCGTAAGAATAGCGACCATATCCACGGACAGTGCTGATAGTGTTGACTACCCCGCGGAGTTGAGAAAGGCAAGCTCTTTTGACGATGCAAAGGAGTTAATGCTCACTGTCATTGTTGCGAAACTTTCGAAAGCACTGGATGTTCCATGTCAAGACATCGACACTAGTAGGTCCATCCATGCATATTGTGTAGTTTCATTATTGGCAGTAGAGCTGAGAAACTGGTTTGCCAGAGCTCTCCAGGCAGATATTGCTGTGTTTGATATCATGGGAGCTGAAAGTATCACAGCTGTGAGTATCCTTTTAGCGGCAAGGAGCTCCTTTGTATATGTTAAGGAAGAGCCGTCTGAGAACTGAAGGAAGACTATTATACCTTCTATTTGAATCTTGGTACGTTCTGAATCTTAATAAAAGGACTCAGTGATAGAGTAGTATGATTTAGTAGCAATATATATATTAGCTGCAATTGACGAAGATTAATCGCTAGTCTTTTAGTTAAGAAAGCTCTTTATAATTATATATAATTATATATAGCCGATATATTCTTATAGATATATTACATAAGATACGCCCTATTTAGATAGGTACAATCTCATATAATTATAGTATGATTTCTACCCTAAATTATATTATCTTAACTTGTAAATTTAAGCCTCTTTATCATGATCATATAAGAGACCCTGACATACTAGCTGCGGCTATAGTCGAACCGTTATATTTTACTTTAAATTAGAACATAATATATAATTAAACATTTATATCTAAAACAAGGGATATTATTGACCCTATGATTTTTTTCAGATTTGATTCCTAAGTTGAGTATAGTATATTGGACCTTCTTCAGGAAATCGAATATGCGATGCTTAATTATTGAGGTGAGCACTAACTCAGTTAGGAAATCGCATCTCTGACAGACTTCTAATCAAACAGGGCCTAAGTAGATTCAATAAAGCGGCATTAAGTTTCAGATGAGATGAGAGGCATGGGGGGTGACGTTATCTAGACATGGGTATACTTATTTATCCCTACTGCGAGTAAGCTTCCACAGTATAATAGCGCCGCGCGGAACATCATTGGATGATCACTAAAATTTTACAAATTTCGCTTTCAATGCCCTAACTTGGAAGGGTTTTAGACGAGCCCAGTTGTTGGAGACAGAGTTTTTGCTACTAGCCTACGATTGTCCATCATTCAAATCATTACATTATTTCGTTCAGTACCTACCAGATATGAGTAGTAGAGAAGAATCTCAGCCTGAAACTTCTGATGTGGGGGGTGGTCACCACAACTACTTTGGATCTACGCGCAACGACAACAATGATATGGAGCGTATGGGAAAGACACAGGAATTGAGAGTAAGCTATGTTAAGACCTGAGCCTGGAAGTAAACTGACTTCTATGCAGCGTAATTTTCGTCCCCTGTCCGCTTTAAGCTTCACGATGATCCTGCAGGGTACTTGGGAAGTCATGATTGTGTGAGTACCCTTGAAAAACAAGTTTGCAGTACATTGATCATTGAGTAGCGCCTCATACACTGGACTGTTAGATGGAGGTTTGGCAGGATTACTCTACTCATACATCTGGACCTTTATCGGGATGAGCTTGGTAAATGCTTCCCTGGCAGAGATGGCCTCCATGGCTCCCACGTCTGGTGGGCAGTACCATTGGGTCTCCGAATTCTCTCCAACAAGGTTCCAGCAGTATCTCAGTCACTTGACAGGATGGATGTCAACCGTTTCATGGCAAGCTGGTACCGCATCTGGCCCATTCCTTGTTGGCACGTTGATTCAGGCGCAAATCCAGATTAACAACCCGAGCTATGCGGCCACCAACTGGCAAGGAACCCTCTTAGTCATTGCAATCACTTTGATCGTCTGGATTTCGAATGTCTTCTGTTCTGGAGCAGTGCCCATGTTCCAGAATCTAATGCTGATTGTTCACGTTGGTGGATTTCTTGCTATTATGATTGTTTGGTGGGCATTAGCTCCTCATAACTCCGCTAAAACTGTCTTCACGACATTTGCCGATGGTGGTGGATGGCAAACTATCGGGGTTAGTATGATGGTTGGACAAATATCTTCTATCTATGCATTAATCTGTAAGCATACCAGATAATTCAAACAAATGAATGATACTAACCTAAAAGGCTCTGATGCCGCAGCCCATATGGCAGAAGAGATCAAAGATGCTAGTGCCGCTGTGCCAAAAGCAATTATCCGCAGCTATCTCGGAAACTCACTTATTGGATTCATCGGTCTTATAACCTTCCTCTTCGTGCTCACTGATCTTGAAGGCGCACTCAATTCAGAAACTGGCTGGCCACACATCTGGGCTCTCCAACAAGCCGTTGGTCTAGCGGGTACAAATGTACTCAACTTTATTTTGATATCCCTCATCTTCGCTGGAACGATTTCTTTTAATTTGTCAACTTCGCGGCAAACTTGGGCGTTTGCTAGAGACAGAGGATTGCCTTTCTCCAATTGGCTGGCTTACGTTCATCCAAAGCTTCAAGTGCCAGCGAACGCCGTGACCTTCACTTCGCTTTTCACAATTATCTTATCGCTTATTAACATCGGTTCTGATGTTGCGTTTAATGCTATTATATCGCTCAACTTGGTTGCGCTTATGTTGACATACACAATTTCGATTGGCTGTGTATTGTATCGACGTATTGTCCACCCGGAATTACTCCCTAAAGCGAGATGGACTCTAGGAAAGTGGGGTATCATTGTCAATGGAGGTGGATTGTTGTACTCAAACTTTGCATTTTTCTGGTGCTTCTGGCCCGAGTCAAATGAAATTACATTAGAGGGCTTCAACTGGGCGGTATTGATGTTCGTTGTTCTGGCAATGACCAGTACATTGGATTACTGGTTCAGAGCTCGGAAGGCTTTCAAGGGGCCAGTCACAATTATTCAGGGGTTTCACTTAGAATAGACGGAGTGTATAGTATATAAACAGGTGCGAATCTTGTAGATCCTGAAAGATTTGGAAATTAGATGTTCAAATTCTAATCCTATTTATATATTTGTGTGTTTCTACTTTGGATTGCTGATAAGAATTTTAGAGGGCTAGAGTAACAACAGGGATCTGGCGAGCAAAGTGAGGTATAATTTCAATACCTCACTTTAGGATAAAATTCATAGATGAAAGACCTTTGTTTGTCCCTAGTTTTATGTTCAGTGGTGCTAGCTACCTACAGATTTATAGCATATTCGAAAGAAAGCTTTGAATGCAGTTTCTAAAACATCCCCTTGTTAAGCACTACGTCTTGATAACATTTACTTTCTCCACCATGCATATTCTTACCCATTGTCTTCCGTCTGATCACTATTCATTCTCTTATCTAGTCACATATGGTGTTAGTTGATAATCCTTACCACTTCTAGTTGTTTTTCTAACCAAAAGCGTGTAGCAAGAGAGCAGGTGCCTAATAGTTTGCATCGGATTATATATAGGAAAGATATTTAAGAAAATGTCTGCTCTGTTCTCTAATTTCTACACTAAAAACTTACTTGTACAGCTGTTGAAAAAGGCTTATTCTATATTATAAAAATAATCTAAAGGCGTAATACTCGATTTGCGTTCCGAGTTTTCCCACTATAATGAATGATAGGGCGGCAAAATTGGAAGCCACTTGCATTCAGTCACATGACATGAAACACATGCTTCGAATAGCAGCATTGTAAAAAAGCCGATTGAACTACTGATCTTAAGCCATACTTAGTATATCTGACATTCAATTTTGCCGCCCGTGATGTCAGGCTCGATATTAGGAGAGGAATGATATTTAGATCAGCCAGCATGACTCTTCCATATTTATTCCTGCAATCTGTCACCTGATATATATAAGTGGTATTATAGGGTTTATCTTTTAGAACCGAGCCCCCTTGCATCTCATGTAACCATATATGCTTGGCATGCGAATAAGGTTATTAACCCACCGTGGTATTATCTACAAACCCTCTATGTATCAAGCCATCTGCCAAGTCTAATCCTCTCGGCTACCAAACAAACTCATTCCTCTACGCGTCCGCGTGAATATGAACGAATCGGAACTGTCGCCACCGTGCGACGACGGCACTTTTGGGCCTGTCATTCGCGGTTGCCGTCAAGATTTCGACTTCACCCTCGCCTTCTAGCAATATATGTTTTCCGTTGTTCCTTTTGTTCTGTTGCTGCTTTTTGCACCAATTCGCATTTTCGTCCTGCGTCGCCGCTCAGCAAAGGTAGATGAACGTAATTTGAAGTATGCTAAACTGGTATGTTGTTCCTATCACCTTGCATTAAAAAACTACTTCGGACCCTTATCAATCTAATGAAATTTATTGATGGTTATAGGGTGCGATTGCCATACTCTGCTGCCTTTCAATTGGCTTTACTTGTGCTCTGGGGCTCAAACAAACATGTCCCAGGCGACCGCCGAGCAGCATTGACTTCTTCTTCTCTTTCGCTCGCAGCAAGTGTAGCGCTAATTTCACTATCACCCATGGAACATGTCCGCTCTCTTCGACCCTCGCTGTTGGTAACCCCTTACCTTCTTGTGTCCTGCATTCTTGATATAGCGACCCTCCGCACTTTGTGGCTTTGGTCGTATACGGAACTAGTCATACGCTTGGTTTTCACTTCTGTTTTCTTTCTCAAGGTCTTTATTTTAGCCCTAGAGGCGGTGCAGAAGAAGAAATTCTTCCTCGCTGCCTACCGGAAGAGAAGCCCCGAAGAGTCCAGTGGGCTTTTTGGGCAGGGGGTGTTGTGGTGGTTGAACAGTATTATCTTCTTCGGTGCGAGGCACTCACTGAAGCCAAAGAAATTATATCCTATCATTGCGGATATGTCTTCGGAAAAGCTGAGCATTCAGTTTCATGCAATACACCTAGGCTAGCTCTCCTAGCGTTTAAATTGTGCCAACCGCTTCTCATCCAACGTCTGTTGGTGTTTCTTGGAGAAGAAAGCAGGGCTCGAGATGTAAAAAATTGGTTATGGACTTGTTGGAGCCGCTGTCCTCATCTATACTGGCATGGCAGTATGTCTACAAGCTGTGATCCACTTTGATATGCTCTTTCTAACTTTATGCAGGTATTTGGAGCGGTGTACTGGCATCGACATTATCGTTTTATGGCCATGGTACGGGGAACACTCACTACAGCAGTGTACCGAAAAGCATTGCAAATGGACGTGAAGGCCTCCATCAGCGCCAAGACAATCACACTGACGAGTGTAGATTGTGAGCGTATTACTAGGGGCTTGATGGACTTGCACGAACTCTGGGCCAATGTAATGCAGGTCGCGATAGCAACGTGGCAGATTGAGACACAACTCGGGGTTGCTTGTATAGCACCAATTGTGGTAACTCTCGGTCTGTTCTCAATCAACCAGATCCCCAAGGCAATAACTCACTGACTTGGCTATAGTGACGACCGGCTTGACTGCATATGCCGCAAATTACATGCCTAGGTTTATGATACAATGATTGAATGCCTGGAGTACAGAATCAGTGAGTAGCTTCTATTAAATAAATGAAGAATGAACGTATATATCTTACACGTGTGTTTGAGGTGTTACTTCTTCCATTCTTGGATCCATGAAAGCAATCAGGATCACTAACCTCACGTCCGATGTATTAGAAATTTTGAATAAACTCCGTACTGACGAGCTTGCCTCGGCCGCGGAATTTCGGTATCTGTCAATAGCTACTGCAATATTTGGTAAGAAACCGAATTTAGCATGATCTTAAACTTCTAATGATGGAGTTCTGCTAGGCTACGTACCGCAGCTTATATCGCCAGTTCTTACATTTGTCGTCTTCACAGCAATTGCCAGAAGCGGCTCGGCCACTTTGAATCCCGCGTGGATGTTCACTTCACTCTCTCTACTTCTTCTCATAGCAGAGCCCCTCAATCTATTCACCGCATTAATTGAACTCATGACTGCTCTAGGCTGTATAACAAGAGTGGAGCAGTTTCTTCTGAGCTGTCCCGTGTTGACAACCGCTCGAGGCTCGACAATATCGTACGACAATCGGCAACTAACGAGAAGTCACAGCCGATTTCAGATGCCTCCGGAGCTGGACTAACAAGCAACACGGCTTGTATTTCAGTTCAAGGAGGTACGTTTGGCTGGAATAACGAACGTCCCCAAGTGCTCTGCGACTTGAATTTTACCGTTAACTCTGGAGACATTGTTTTTGTGCGGGGACCTGTCGCATGTGGAAGACGACATTAATGAAAGCTATCCTAGGAGAGACCCCTGTTTCTAACAGCGGCAGTATTAAACTGTCTTGTTTTGAGATTGCTCTATGCGAGCAATCCCCCTGGGTCATGGTAGGTGCTTGGCAGCTAAGTCACTTCTGTACTACACATGCTGACTTTGCAGAATCAATCGATTTGTTCAAATATCACTTGTTCATCTTCATTTGATGCAGAGTTGTACTCAACTGTTATACGCTGCTGTGCTTTAAGTCCTGATTTAGCTTCCCTGGATCGTGGCGACATGACAGTAGTTGGAAGCAAAGGGTCCTCTCTCAGTGCCGGGTAGCGATAGCGAATAGTATAACATCCTTTCATTATATTTCTCCTCCCTCTCTACTTTATTATAAAGCATGTCTACCCTATTTTAGTTTAGCAATCTAACGTCATAAAAGGCACTTGCTCGAGCAGCGTACTCACGCAAGAGAATTGCTCTACTGGACGACGTTTTTAGCCAGTTGGACGCAGACACTGCTTTAGACATCGCAAGTCGCCTTCTCGGTCCAGATGGGCTATACCGGCAATGGGGAACAACTGTTCTTGCCACAACCTCTTCAGGTATTTGTTACCTTTAACGTCATTGATCGGGTGCGATAGTATGGAAACTAATATAAACTTAAGATCGATTTCTGTCTTACGCTACCCGGACCATCGTCTTGAATGCAACCGGAGAAATAGTTGATCAGGCTGACATTCACACCGTAACATTACCGGGAGCTACCACGGATATCTCCGAGGAGAATTCCAAACATTTGAGAGAAGAAATTCCAAAAAGTGAAACCCATATGGCAGAAGATGCAGAAATCCTACTAGTTGACTCCAGTAATGAGGTCACTGCTGACTCCGAGTCTTTTTCAGAAGAACGTGCAGGGAATGACATTAGAGTATTTAGGTATTACTTCAAATTTGTTAACTGGAAGAGGGCTGTAATATTTGTAGTCTTCCAAGTCTGTCTAGCCTTTTTATCATCCTTCCCAGGTCTGTTCAACCTACTATCTTTTTATGATTGTTTATTTGTCACTAAGAAAGGTCAATTTAACATTTTGTAGTTGTCTGGCTCAAATGGTGGACGGATGATAACTCCGCTTTTCGAGATGACAGAACAGCGTATTATATTAGGATATATGCAGCTTTACAAGGTGCTGCACTTATTTTCTCGGGCTTGGTAATTTGGTAAGCAAGCTTGAGTGCATGTTGGCTGCAACATAATAGTGATCAACATTCATTTAGGTGGACTTTGAATGTTTTGGCAGTCGCCACAGGTTTCCGCCTGCACGAGATCCTGGCAAGCACAGTCGTGTCGTAGGATGACACTGTTTACTGTGCTAAATCTAGCAGCTGACACTCAAGCTATTTAGTTCGACTGATAGCGGCAGTATTGTCAACAGGTCACTATCCCCCATGCTGTAACTGTTTTGGAATGTCTAATTTCTTCAAGATTTACTCAGGATATTCAGTTGACAGATATTCAACTCCCACTTTCTCTTCGGATTGTTGTCACTAGTAAGTACCTAAACTTGGCTAAAGCAAATGAAATTAACACGTGTGCAGATTTGTCGATTGGTATTGCCCAAGCTGGTTTGATTGCGTCTGCATCTACGTGGATTGTTTTGAGTTATCCACCACTGCTAGCTGTGTTCTATATTATTACTAAGTACTACGTACGGACAGCGCGGCAGATGAGGAGGCTGGATTTAGAGGAGAAGGCGCCTTTATAGTATGTTATATGTTCAAAATGATCGAGCTTTCCTCTCTTTTCCCTATTGCTCAAGTAGCTATTTTTCTATATTAAGCGTACTATACTAATTAGTTACAGTTCCCAAATTCTAGAAACCTTAGATGGCATGGCCACTATCCGCGCATTTTTTTGGCTACCAGAATCAATTCAGCGAAACTACGAGCTCGTTGATCGCTCGCAAAAGCCATTCTACCTTATGTATGTCATCCAAAAAATGGCTTGGCCTCGTATTGAACTTGGCAGTTGCCGGTCTAGTGACTATTGTAGTCGGCGTTGCAGTTGCATTACGCAATACGATATCCGTTGGCTTCACGGGCGTGTCCCTTACCCAGATTGTCTCTTTCACCTCTTACCTCAAAATGATCATCCTCTTCTGGGCGCGGCTGCAAACTGCCATGGCGGCGGTGGAGAGAATCCGAAACTTCAGCAACGACACTGAAAAGGAGGACAGCTCTGCAGGTGCTTTTGAGCCACCAGAAGACTTGCCAGCAAAAGGGAAAGTTGAGATTCAGCGATTTTCGGCGAAATACATGTAAGTATAGTCATGGAATTGCTCCAATCTGTTATATTCTTATAATGTGTTGCTAATATTTGATTAGAAGCGACGCTAATAAAGCTACTCTCGATGCTGTTAGTCTCGAAATCAAGGCAGGAGAAAAAGTTGGTATCTGTGGCCGTACTGGGAGGTTAGCTCCGCTCGAACTACAGCAATCTCGTGGGAACTTTAGCTGACCGATATCCACAGTGGCAAGAGCTCACTCGTTTTGTCCCTACTTCCTCTCCTTGATCCATTTGAAGGCTGTATTAAGATTGATGGCATAGATATAGCCTCTCTAACACAAGATCAGGTCCAGTCTCGCATTGTAGGAGTAGCAGAAGAGCCATTCTTCTTTCCAGGCACAGTACGACTGAACTTAGACTCCGCCGGTAATTCGACAGATGGCCAGATCATCCAAACGCTCGCTGAAACCAAGCTGTGGAGTATCTTCGAATCACATGGGCTTGATGTAGTGCTGGATATGGAGAAGCTAAGTCGTGGTCAAAGACAGCTTTTCAGTATTGCACGCGCACTTCTTAGAAATGCTAAGATATATATCTTCGATGAGGTTACTAGCAGGTATCTCTATCCCCTAAAACATCTCAATGCCACGAATCCGTTATCCATTACCTATACAAGCGAATTGACACGACTCCTCACCGAACAGCTTAGATGCCAAAACAGATGCCATGATAAATTTCCTCATAAAAATGCGTCTAAAGCATTGCACAGTAATCTCCGTTGTGCACAAAACGAATGCAGGGCTCGGGTTCCAGAAGGTTGCCGTGATGGATCAAGGACGTCTTGCCGAATTTGATGATCCTAAAGTGCTTATGGCGCGCGCGTCTAAATTTAAAGAGTTGTGTAATGCGGAAATATAAGATGTCATTAAGTTGCTGGTAGGCACAGTGACGAGGGATTTAGTGATATGTGAAACTAATCAGAGAATGTATTACTACACCTAATTTGTCACTTCAGTAGAAGAAGTAATTCTGTACTAAATCAGGTGTGTATAAGATGTTTTAACAGTGAAAAATATCTTTGAAAGGTTTTGATGACATGTCCTGAGTCATGAGCTCGGCTTATAACTACGTAATCAGAGCTCATCTATCGTTAAAGAGGACTCTGTTGGTTAGTAACCCTGTTGTGAATCGTAGGAAACTCTCAAATTTCAAGCAAGAATTAATCCACAGCATGATAGTCGAACTTGTACGTATGTACGTTTTGACGTAAAGTTAATAAATTTCTAGTAGCAGATAAAGCAGACCGAAGCCAACACTGAGCCAGAACCAAGTAAGTAGTTTCACCGAATGTGGGGAGGAGCGACATGGTCTGGTGGGCTTGGTGATGTGCGTCGCATATTAAGAAGTAGGGAGAAGGGGTCAATCAAACACACACAGTGAGAACAGGATTAGTTGTCCTAGTCATTGCACACCAGTACCAATTCTAACAAGACCCTACTAAGCATACTAATAGAATATAAATATGATAACAATTAAAAATTCCCTCTAGGAATAGGATTTAGACGATAGAATCCAACAAAATTGCGTATAATGAGAAGTTGCAACAGATGCTGCGTGTTCTTTACTTATGAATCTGCAGTTTCCCTTCCATTTCTCTTTCCGTTAATCTAGTCCCCTCAGACTTTTCCACTCACTCTCTAGAATGCCGAACTCTATCAAATCATAATATTTGCGATTGATATAAATTGTCTCACGCTTCTTGCCTTCCAATCTGAAGCCAAGCTTCTGATATAAGTGACTGGCCCTCTCATTATAGCTCGAGGTTTGGATCTCCACCTTGTGTACATTCGCAAACTTGAAGGCCCAGTCCACGGCCCAGCTTATAGCTTCAGCGCCGTATCCCTGCTCGGGACTGATTAGCATTCATATCCCTATTTCGCACTCAATTATCTAACGAACCTGATTCTGGTATTCTTCTCCAATACAAAGACCCACGACTGTAGTAGGAGCTTGAAGAAACCCTTCACGTGGCGCAGACAGTGTCAGGCTCCCTATGGGCGTTGCGGTCTCCCTCTCCTTAGCGGCTCTGGCACCTAAGAGTTGGCCTAATTCTTCTATCTCTCCTCTCGGAATTGTAGGAAGACAAATAAGAACCTTTAGAAGCAAATCGGACTCCAGTAGCTTGCCAAGTACGTCGAAGTTAGCCTTCTTAGATACATCCCTGAACATACGTCCACTAATAAGACCCCAGCTGACATGATTAGCAGGACCAAATGCGTGTAACAACTCTTTGTCGGCATCGGTATTTTCGATATCTCGATAGACGAGTCGCTTGGACGTGTATGCAGTTGCGAAGACCGCTGTAACTTCTTCCATGGCAAATCCAAATCTTGCGAGGTTAGGTTCTAGTGAAAGAGGAATAAGGGCCACGGCTTTGGTGGTGGAAGCAGAGTATAAAAAGTAGGAGAGTAGGGAAAGTAGTGGAAATTCAATAATTATTAGGGCTACTAGAGGTTGTACGATATTTGCTGGGCCGTTGCGCCGAGTAAAAAGGTGAGTCATTTTCACCTTCCAATTTATGAATTTTCGGATTGTGATCACATGACCATCTCTAACAAAAGCCAAATCTGCTGGATCTGCTTAAATATACAATAATGGAGTTTGGTTTTTGGGGGGAAAAGAAATAGAACGTTGCTTCCTATGATGTTTTAGTCTAGTACGTTAGAGATAATATTTATCTGTTATTAAACAAAAACTGAATTATAAAGTCAATTTAAGAATGATTGAAAACAGGTGAAGGATCTCCTAATAGAGGAAAACTTTTGTTGTAAACTTAGAAAAGCTGAGTTTCTAGAACATTTTCTTGATAAAATTAAGTGAAAACATTGTTACTACCGATTCTCAACTCCTGGCCACCTTTAGAAACTAACGATGTTCACAATCTTTCTAGGATTTATCTCAATGTCTATGTCCTCGGTGTCGACATAGTGAAGTGTTTTAAAACCCTACGCCCTGCACAGTCCTCTTATTTCCATCTTGTATATATAGTTAGACAGATTCACATTATTTAGAAAAACCAATCCACTGATTATCAAGCTACTTTTACTTTTAACACTCGGTGACGCCTTTTATAGATTGTGTTGTCTAATCATCAATTTTTCCTTACTCCACAACTCCATATGTTTCGAGTCCTTTGCTCTTAGGTTCATAACAACAACTTTAGTCGGGTCGCCGCTTCGTCCACTTCCGTCTTTATCAACTTCAGGCCCACTACCACCCAAGTCAAGCACGATTCTGCCATCAGACAGTGTCTGTTGAAGAACGGCACATATCACAGTTTCTTCAGGTGCCGTATCTCTCACGAATTTCATCAAGGCTTTTCTTTCCTGCTCAAGTTCTCTATTGACCCCAAGAAAATGGCTCAGTAACCATATCAAATAGAATTGTGGTGTCATGAGTAGAAGTTCCCCTAGTTTCGCCTTCCGTAGAATATCCGTTGCAGATAGGAAAGCTGCAGAGACATGTTTCTGGCCGGCATCTGGCGTGGGATGTGGAAGCGTAGTACTCGAGGAGAAGGCGGCATTAAGTGGAAGGAAGCAGAGATACATTTGTGTCGTGAAACGACGCTTGCTGGTTTCAGGCGTAATCCAACGAGTAAATGGAACAAGTATATCTAGCCCACTGTTAGATTGGCACCATAGCGAAGGAAGAATATGTCTCTGTTGATGGCATACCAGTAGCTGCGACAAAGTTCTGCGTGGCAAGCCAACCTCTAAACCATACCTTGTTATTGTATGTCTCAGATCTGCCTTGCTCTCTCAGCTCTTCCGTAATCTCAATCACTTCAGTTCCTTCTTGCCCTGTTCTCCGGACAAGCAAGACGCCACTCTCTTCGAACAGTTCTCGTATAGCAGCAATCCTATAAGCTTCACTATCTCGGTTTGTCAAATCCTCATCCATGCCATCCTGATACTGAGAAAGATTCCCACCAGGGAATACCCAGGCAGATGGATATGTGGATGATTTCTGCACACGTTGAAGTAACAAGATTTTATTGGTGGGCGCGATGAGGATGATACTGGCACTGGGCCTTGGTTGGGAAGGAGCCGGCATTGTCACATTCGCAAACATTTAATAAACAAATTGTACTCAATTCAGAGCTTATATATAGACATGAGTGACTTTGAAATCTTACTCAGCATCTTAGTAGCGGCTTCTTATGTTCAGAATTACCACTGGGTACCAATGGCACAATATCAAATAACATGTGCAGCCCATCACTTATGAATATGTATCATATATTGAGGTCGGCTTTCCCGGGAAGAAGAATTAGAACAACATGGGCTCCATCAGCACATGCACGCTACCTAAAGGTGGGAAAACAGCGTTTGTGCCGAGGGTCATGTGGTATTGAGACTTCCCTAGCGCTTACTACTGTAGGTGCGGGAACCACTGTAAATATGATGCTAAACTGCGACCCTTTTTTTTACAAGGAAGCCAGGGTATCGACGAGCTGGCAAATCCAGCACTGATCACTGCTGAGACTTCCATGCACAGTGTTTACCTCTATACGAAAAGTATTGGAAATCATTAATGCTTTACGGTTAAAAAGTGCCAGGCAGACAGAATTTGTTAAACCACAAGATATTAATATTCCACGAATCAACTTCTGCTTCACTATGACGATACCATACTAACTTTCACACCATTTCGCACAGTACATGTGATTGAAATCTTTTCCGTCCAATCGTCCACATCCAGAGAATCTATCTCGGTGAACCTTTGTGCGAAACGAAACAAGATATATTTTACTTCTGTGAGAGCATTTTGTTCTGGTGCCACTTGTTAGATTCTTTCACGAGGAAGGTTCAGCAACATACGGCCAATGCATATTCTAGGTCCACCACCGAATGGAAGATAAGCCCATCTAGGCCGCAGGTTTTGCCACCTCTCTGGCCGGAACTCATCTGCGTCGTCGCCAAACACGTCCTTCCGTCGATGCATAGCGTGATAGTGGTATGCAACCACCTGGCCTTTTCGAACGAATACTTCAGATAGACGATCTTCACCTCCACCAACAGGAAGATAGGTATCTTTATTAGCCATACGGCTGCTGGAGACAATAATGGGGTACAGTCGAAGTACTGCTTATCCGCTTAGGATTTTTCAAGCTGAGAGTCAGTGTGCACATACCTTCTTTAACAACAAATGATATGTATTTACAACCATGAATTTGAGCGTTTGTGGGGGTCGAGTCGCCATGGGGCAGAACTTCTTGCCTTATTTTGACCCATACGTCTGGCCGTTGGAGAGCACGAAAATCAGCGAACTTAATAGGCTGGCTGTCGTGTCTCGCCCGGCGAGAAGTAGATGAAGCAACTGGCATCGCAGCTCAAGAGGGTCCTGCGTCTGCGTTATGAGCTCGTCCAAAAGCGTTGGCGCTACCAAGCCAGTGTTTTCA
>Ga0247804_10000627_pt1 | contig 16240 bp, 8 predicted proteins | sample UWRJL029104C1_FD_181142 | JGI IMG/M metagenome (GOLD analysis project Ga0247804, IMG submission 181142) | Plant litter microbial communities from Arlington Agricultural Research Station in Wisconsin, United States - UWRJ-L029-104C-1 | ecosystem: Environmental > Terrestrial > Plant litter >...
CAAATAATCGGCACGCGAAGAATTGACATTTCGAGTAAGTTTCTGGCGATAGCTTCTCCTTGTCCACGTTCCTCCGCTTCCAGGCCTGGGTAAGCACCCATGGTATCGATAAAAGAAACAACCGGTTTGTTAAATTTCTCTGCCAAACGCATTAAACGCAAAGCCTTGCGATATCCTTCAGGGTTTGCCATACCAAAATTGCGGTATTGGCGCTCCTTGGTATTTTTCCCTTTCTGGTGACCTATAACCATAACAGTTTGTCCATTGATGGTTGCGAAACCACCTATAATTGCTTTATCATCTTTAACGGTCCTGTCGCCATGCAACTCTATAAAATCATCGCAAATCATGTTGATGTAATCAAGCGTTTGCGGCCTGTCTGGATGGCGGCTCATTTGAACCTTATTCCAGCCGGTTAAGTTTTTATATAAATTATTTGTGGTGTCATTTAATTTGACGTCAAGTTCGTCTAAGGTAGCAGACATATCTACTTTCGTCTTTTCCGCAACTTGTTTAACCTTTTCTATTTGCTGAACTAAATCTGCAATAGGTTTTTCAAAATCGAATGATGTTTTTATTTGCTGCATAATTGGACAACAAAAATAAGTATTTATTTTTAGTTTGTCACAGTTAGTGTTCTTTTAACACTTAAAAATTATTTAATGACATATAAACCTGAATTTGCGCCAGCCTGTTTTGCAAATAATTTACCATGCTATTCGTATCCATTCTTGATGCATCAACAGGGCATTAATGAGCTCAAAAAAAAGCTGACAAAAATTGCCAGACTTTTTATTTCCAAGCTTTGGAATTATCAATTTTATTAGAATTTAGCAGGCACACCAGCTCCAGGCAATGCTTTCTTAATGAATTCCCTGATATGATTATTTGCGGTTTTCAAATCATCTTTACGCAGGTACATCATGTGGCCGCTTCTATAACCTTCCCAGGTCATTCTATCCTGAAGTTTGCCCGCTGCATCTAATTGCCACATGCTGTATTTAGCATTGAAATAATCACAGGCTCCATCGTAGTAACCCGATTGAACCAATAAATGTAAGTATGGATTTTGTGCCATCGCCTGCCTTAAATTATCGCCGGTTTTATCTCCAGAATTATCCCAGGGATAAACTGAACCGAACATATTGTACTTTAAATCAGTTTTGTAGTTGAGCTCATTTCTAATGTACATATTAATCGCAGGTGTAAAAGAGTGTAACCAGGAAGTTAATTCGGCGTTATAATCCGGCGATTCACCGGCACCCATTTTATCAATTCCTTTATAGCGGGAATCCAGGCGACCAACAGTGAATCCTTTATCTCTTAGTAATTCTTTCCAGAAAAAATCGGTTGGGACATTAAGGTTATAGTCTAAAAACACTTTTTCAGAGATTCCGGTGTAATGAGCCATTTTTACCGCAATTGCTTTTTTCTTTTCCGCATTTAACATGCCGCCCTGAGATATTGCAGGAATGACCTCATTTATGGTAAAGCTTTCTACTTCAGGCAACATTGCAGTTAAATCTTTAGATTGTAAATCAGCAGCTAAGGCTTTGTGGTACCAGGCGGTAGCGGCAAAATATGGCAAACGTAAAGCCGCATCAACCGGACCGCTTCTTTCGATACCAAGTTCTGTAGGCGACACTAATACGACACCATTCAGATACATCCACTGACTATTTTGCAACTCCAGAGCCAGCCCCGAAACACGTGTTGTTCCGTAACTTTCGCCAATTAAAAATTTTGGTGATGCCCAGCGATTATTCCTCGTAACGAAGGTGTTAATCCATTCTGCCAAATATTTTATATCGGCTCTAACCCCAAAGAATTTATTTGTCGGAATATCTTTACCAACCGCTCTTGAATAACCTGTATTAACCGGGTCGATGTAAACAATGTCAGCAACATCCAGAATCGAATATGGATTTTCCTTATAGCCATAAGGCTGAACAGGATAACCTTCATCATCAATATTTAAAACGACAGGGCCGGTATAAGCAATGTGCATCCAAACAGAAGCTGAACCCGGTCCGCCATTAAATGAAATTACCAAAGGACGTTTATCTTTATTCTGAATATCCGTTCTTTCATAATAGGTATAAAACAGCCCCGCAATTGCTTTTCCATCTTCATCCCAAACAGGTAAAGTTCCGGTTATTGCTTTATAAGCGACCGATTTGCCATTGATATTAACTGCATGATTAGTAACCACTGAACTTTCAACCTTAATTGTACGTTCGTTGCCGCTAGGTTTTGGTTCTTCTTTAATCGTTACCTGAGAAGTTGTTGTGGTTTCTTTGGCTGGCGTTCGTCTTGGCGTTTGTTGAGCGTTCGCAAAAAAGCTTCCGATTAAGAAGGCAGATAGTAAAAATCTAAATTTCATTTATTTTGGTTTGGTGCATAAATATCCCAATTAAGCCTTGCTAATCAAAAAAACATTGAAAATGTTACCATAAAAAAAAGGCATCGCGAATTCGCGATGCCTTTTGGATATTAATTTAGAGGCTTATTTATCCCACCAAACTCTACCAACCAATTTATCTCCTCCCGGAACGGCAGCCGATGCAGTTTTGTAATTTGCAGCATTCGATACACCCTCTCCAAGTGGATATGGGAAACGACGTGGAATTGAGCCGCCGGTATTCGTATTTGGATAAACTATTGGAACCAATGCTGGCAAACCTGTCCTTCTCCAGTTGGACCAGGTTTCGTAGAAGTCCAGCATGGTAATCGTATGTGCCCAATATTGCGTAGCAATCATATCCAAACCATTTGCAGCAACATATGGATGCGCGGCTAGATACGTTCCAGCATCACCAGAACTTACGGCCATGCTCGTGTCATACTGAGACAGGAAAGTCATTGCTGAGGTTACACCAGCATTATAATGTGTAGCAGCAGAACCACCGATATTGAAACGTTGAGCCGCTTCAGCCCACAACAATTCCGTTTCTGCATAAGTTAAAATGAAAGTATTTCCATCCCTTTTTAACATACCCGGATTTGGTGAAGAATAATCGGTAAAATCCGTGTAAGAAGCATCCTGACGAACATCTCTACCTGCGATGCCACTTAAATCTTTACCATTAGGCATTCCTTTTTGTACAGAAGCGGTTGTTACATACCCTGGATTCTGAGTTTTCACAACGTCTGTCAGATATAACTTTGTCACCGCTACTTTGCTTAAACGTGGGTCGTTATTTGTTTTCAGGTAATTGATAAATGTATTGCTCCATCTCGTATAGTAATTTTCCTGACCACCATCGCCCAATAAAACCTGGGCATTTCGGTTCTGTGTAACACGACCACCGTTTGAATCATGCTTAAAAAATGCATTATCTGCATCGCTTGTCATCGTTTTGCCTACAGCTTTAGTGATATAAGTTTGCGCCAGGGCTGCATCCGCTTTAGTTAATCTCATCGCCATGCGCAACATTAAACTATTACCGAACCGCTTCCACTTAGCAACATCGCCAGCGAAAACTAAATCGCCAATAACAGCATCTCCAGACGCATTTAAAGCTGTAGAAGCTTCATCAACTTCTTTGAGCAAATCTGTATAGATTGCCTGCTGTGTATCGTATTTTGGATAAAGGATCGCGGAATAGTAACCCTTTCCTGCATCAGAATACGGAATATCGCCATACAAATCTGTTAATCGCTCGAAAATTAAAGCTTTCCAGATTCTACCCATCTGATGAACATTATTGTACTGGGCTTTACCTCTGGTAGATTCTACCAAATCAACAGCATATTTAACTTGGTCGGGATATGCTTTTTCCCAGTAAGCAGCAGTGTAACCCTCATTTAACATATACTTATCACCGGCCCAGTAACTAATTACCGACGACATACCCTGCATCATCGTAGCAGCATAAATTAAATTTCCTCTCCAGGTTTCATATGCAAAATCGGTGCTGCCGGTATAAGTGAGTTGTGCGGTAGACAATAAGTAATTGGGATTGTTTTGTTCCTGGCTAACCGATAAGGGGTCAGTGTTTATTTTTTCAAATTCTTTGGTACACCCGGATATCAGTACTAAACCAGATAATAAAAGTGGTACGTATAATTTTATGATCGTTTTCATTTTCAATTCGTTTAAAGGATTATAACTTAACACTTAAATTTAAACCGTATGTACGTACTGGTGGTACACCGCCTAATTCCATACCCGGAATTGTTGCATTATAACTCGATTCAGGATCGATGTTATCGGTTTTCTTCATCAGGATAAATAAATTACGGCCAACAAAACTCAGGTTCAGGCCTTTAATCTTATTATTAAACATTTTGGCTGGGAAGTTATAACCTAAAATGACCTGTCTGAATTTGATGAAGCTTGCATCCTGGACAAACTGTTTAGAAACATTATTTGCATACGTGCTGTAATAATTTGCTGCATTAATTCCCAAAGCATCGCGATTTTCAAGTGTTGCCTGGTGTAATCCGAAAACGTAACCGTAGTAGTCGGTTGCAGAAAAAATCTTTCCGCCCCATTTACCATCTATTAAGAAAGATAAGTTCAGTCCTTTGTAATTGAATTCGTTATTCCAGCCGGCAGCCCATTTATTATATGCCGAACCGTAAGCTTTCAACTCCCCTCTTTGCGGCGCACCATTCACATCTTTTACAATGTTACCGCTTGCATCGTAAAGAAAATCATAAGCCATAACTTGTCCGATGGCCATTCCTTCAAGATTTTGCAGGAAACCAACATTACTTCTGGAAGTTGCCAATAACTGAGATGCCGTGCCAGGCGCAAGTGTCAGCACTTTGTTGTCGTTATACGATCCATTTACACTTGATGTCCATTTAAAATCGTCGGCCTTTAAAACAACGCCCGAAATCAGTGCTTCGACACCTTTATTTCTAAGTTTGCCAATATTTAAAACTGCACCGCTGTATCCTGTAGTTGTTGATGTTGGAACAGGAAGAATTTCATCAGTAGATTTTTTATTGTACCAGGTAACGTCAAAGCTTAACCTATCACCAAAAAACCTCATCTCTGTACCAATTTCCAGTTCTGTCGCTTTTGACGCTCGCAGAGATGAATTTGGAATAGAAGTGTTTACAATGTTACCAAGCGGAGCGCCATTAAGCGATTCACTACGTAAATTATAATATAATTGGGTTTGGAAAGGATTTGTTGCCTGACCAACCATGGCATAACCCGCTCTTAATTTACCGAAGCTCAAAAAAGATGGTTTCCACAATTCAGAAAATACAAATGAACCACTAACCGAAGGATAAATCACATCAAGCTTATTGTCTTTTCCTGGCGTAGCCAATGTTGAGAACCAGTCGGTTCTGGCACTACCAGTTAAGTATAAAACATCTTTATAGGCAAGTTCTAAAGTACCATAAACAGATTGCGTTTCCTGATCCAGTTTATAAGCAGAAACGGATTTACCTCCTGTATTTGTCAGTGTATAGATACCGAAAATCTGAAAAGATGCACCTCCGTTGGTTATGCCTTCACTTTTGGTACGGCGATAACTGGCCCCAATATTTGGCGTTATTGAGAAATCATCAATTTTAAAAGATTTTCCAATTAATCCATCTATGTTAATGTCGGAAAACTTACTGTTCTGTTCAGTATATCCGCCGTCTGCATCATAAGCAGTGCCTGAAGGTGTAACAGCGATGTAGCTATCGTTATACGAATCCCGACCTGCTCTTCCTTGTAAAAAGAGACCGTTATCGAAAGTGTATTTTGCGCTGAAAGAACTTAGTAAACGTTCTCTTTTGGTATCATGGATAAAATCGTTTGCAGCGAACCAGGGGTTGGTTGCATACGGATTGCCTGTATTATAGGAAAGCTCAGAACCGTTAGGGTTTTTACCCGGCTGAAGTGTTGCAATATTAACACTTGTTGGTAAAAATGCAGCATTGTAATTGGCGTTACCAGCACCATCAGACAGCATTGGTCTGTTTTTTGCCTGCTCCAGGATATAGTTCATCCGGGCATCAATTACCAGGTTTTTTATAGGATCGAAAGTTCCGGATAAGGTAAAATTCTGCCTGTCGAGACCAGAGTTCGGCACAACAGAGTTGTTAGTTAAATCACTTGCTGATAAACGAATCACACCTCCTGTAAAGCTCTTGTTTAACGCCAGCGTATTTGTCCAGCTTCCACCAGTCCGGTAGAAATCTTCAATATTATTTTCCTGAGCGCTGTATGGCCTGCTTACGCCATCGAATTGAATTACATTGCTTCCGTCTAATCTTGCGCCCCAGCTCGAACTTCCTGTTGAAGCAGCAGCCAATTGCGTAGCTGGCTTTTGTCCATTTACCCCTTGTCCGTAAACGTACTGCCAATTTGTTCTGTCCATAACCTGTTCAGCAACATAATTACTGCTAAACTCAATGCTATTCCCTTTTCCACTTTTTGTAGTAATTAAAATAACACCCGCTTTTGCACGGTTACCATACAAAGCAGATGCAGCAGCACCCTTCAATACAGAAATACTTTCTATATCATCAGGATTTAAGTTGCTGATTGCATCACCCAAATCTGGCGCGTTGTCGTATTGACCACCATTATTACCGATTCCAATCGTACTTCCAAACCCAACTGGTGCACTTTCCATTGGAATACCATTTACAACATACAACGGCTGACTGGATGGGCCTAAACTTGAAACGCCGCGAATGGTCACGTTGGTTGCGGCTCCGGCTCCGCCCGAAGTTCCGGCAATATCCAAACCGGCTACTTTACCTACAAGTGAGTTGGTAATGTTATTTTCCCGGGCCTGCGTTAAAGTTTCGCCACCAATCTGTGTAACAGAATAACCCAATGCTCGTCTCTCCTTCTTAATGCCTAAAGCGGTGACAACAACATCGGTTAATTGCTTGCTATCTTCCGCTAAAACGATATCGAAATTTGTTTGAGAACCCACTGAAATTTCTTTGGTTTGAAAACCCGCATAGGAAACTACTAATACTGCATTTTCAGGCGCATTTAGTGCGAATTTCCCATTAACATCAGTTGATGCACCAATAGCAGTTCCTTTTACCCTTACCGTAGCGCCGGGTAATGCCCCGCCTTGCGCATCTTTAACCGTTCCGCCAATCGGAACTTCCTTATTTCTGCTGATTACAATTAAGCCGCCATCAGAAACGGAGTATTTTAAATTTGTTCTATTAAGGATTGCGGATAGGACGTCTGTAACCGGAATATTTGTTACGGTGATGCTTACATCCTTATTAACGGGAACGTAAGAAGAGCTATAGACAAAATGATAACTGCTTTGCTGCTCTATAATCTGTAAAACCCTGGCTAACTTTGTTTTTTTTACATCGAGCGAAATTTTTTCCTGAGAAAAAACGGATGCAGAAACATTCAGACAGGTAATGAGAACCACAATACAGGTTAGTTTCATTAGCATAATGAATTTTAAAAGCGCTCTGTATTTTGGGCGCCCTTGCAGTAAGTAATAATAAATCATATTTTTGTTTTTTTGGTTGCATAGTTATTTGGCAGCAATTTGTTTGCGCATAAACTGCCAATAATGATCAAAGAAATATTTACAAGGGCGGTGCGCCAACACCGTCCTTTTTTCTACTTCGAAATGATTATTTGATTTCCTTTTATCTCATATTTAAAATTTTCTACTTTTTGTAAGGCAGACATGACTTGTTCGATGCTTTCCTGACTGAACGTTGCCGTGAAACGATATTTCTCAACTTCAGCATTTGTAAATTTGATTTCTACATTAAACCATTTTTCTAAAACATCTTTAATTTCATCGAAATTGAGGTCGTAAATTTCTATTCGGTTTTGAGTCCAGGCTGTTTCTACGATGGTACTGTCTTTTATTAGTGTATAATGATTTATTGTAATTTCAGGATGGGTTGCAGCAGGTTTTGAGGCTTTCTTAACGTCTTTTACAGGAATAGTCTTATAAAATGTAACTTTCTGGCTTGGCTTCAGGGTTATCGTTCCGCCATTGCCATTCACGGCATCCATCGTTATTATGCCTCTGATTAATGTGGCTTCTGATGATATTTCATCCGGATAAGCTTTAACATTAAAAGCGGTTCCTAATACATTAATGTTAAATTCTTCGGTACGTACTTTAAAAGGCTTATTTTTATTATGAATAACATCAAAATAGGCTTCACCTTTTAAAACAACCTCCCGGCAGGTTTCGTTAAATTCCTTTCCTATTGATAAAGAACTTTGTGCATTTAACAATACTGTTGAACCATCAGGGAGTGTAATTTTCTTCCTTTCGCCACTTTTCGTTTTAAAAGTTATAGCAATTGAAACAGCACTTTCCTTTTTTCCAGCGTCATAAACCCGATACAGAAACCCAATGCCGACTACCAATAAAACAGCAGCAGCTATTTTTAGCCATTTATAGTTACTGGAAATCTTTAATGAATTTTCGCCGTTATAAGTTTCTTTTAAAGATTCAAGTTGATTATTTAACGGGCGTTTGTTACCGCTTAAAATGAAATGTAATCTTCTTGCTTCGGCAATAACATTTGCCTGTTCTGGATGAGCCGCAATATACTTCTCCCAATATCCAACACAAATCTTATCTGTTCCAGCGCAAAATTGCTGGAATGTACTATCGACAAGAAAATCTTCTGCATGGAATTGACTTCTATCAATCATTATGATTAGCTTTTATCTAACAGTGCCTGAAAAGTTTACTTTTTCCTAAAGAAATTTTAACTTTCTTTTAACATTTCGAAATATGTGCGCTGAAAGCATCTAGAACGAAGAAATTTAATTTGCAATTGATAAATGTTTCAACTAAAGATTTCTCCATTCCGCTGCGCTCCAAAGGATATGATGACAGGATTGATCCGTCCTTTAGATATCGGCACACTACAGTTCGTCAAGGTTTTTATGCCTATGCAATGATGCAATCCGCTACCGGTTTTCTCCCCTATTTATGAGATAACAATTAGGGAATTACCAATTATTAAGGACTGGGACCGATGGGTTGGAATTAGGTATTGCAAACATAAAAAACAACAGGATGATTGGCACCACAGAATTCCATCGTGGTCTGTCCAACTCCTCCGTCTGTGTCTTCACAGACCGAGACATAATACACTTGGTTCTACTTATAACGACACATTCAATTAAAATTTTACCGAATTCAGTTTCTTATCAACCAGCAAACCGTCAACAGTTAAGTTCGAACCTAAATGTCGTCTGGCTTTCAGTTTGATGATGAATAAATTGACGGTCATTTCCAAAAAATAAAATCCTCCACCAGGCGCCTTCAAAGAGAATAGCATAGTGCTTAATTATTTTCAAAAAAAATCTGCAAGCTTTATGATAATGAATTCATAAAACTTACAGATGATTAGTTCGTGGGGACACGAACCAAGGCTTTGATGATCTATTGAGTTAGATTGCTGTGTTGGCTAAAAAAGCCTTTCCGCAAAATCGGAATAACTCTCGCAATTACTATATACGGAATTAAGGTACTATCTCTTCCAAATAACTCTCCACTGGTGGGCAAGCACAAATTAATGAGCGGTCGCCATGGCTATCGTTAACACGTCCAACTGAGGGCCAGAACTTGCGCTCTAACACATAAGGAAGAGGAAACGCAGCAATTTGGCGACTGTAAGCATGCTCCCAATTGTTTGCCGTGATTACCGCAACAGTATGAGGTGCATTTTTCAATGGGTTGTCAACCTTATCAAAAGTTAAGTTTTCTACTAAATCAATTTCATTTTTGATTGCGATTAGCGCATCACAGAAACGATCTAACTCATGTTTAGGCTCAGATTCAGTTGGCTCGACCATTAATGTTCCTGCAACCGGGAAAGAAACCGTAGGTGCGTGGAAACCATAATCCATTAAACGTTTTGCGATATCCGTTACTTCGATTCCGAAAGCTTTGAATGAACGGCAATCTAAAATCATCTCATGCGCACAACGACCCTGAGCACCGGAATAAAGCACAGGATAATGCTGCTCCAAACGGGCTTTCATATAATTTGCATTTAAAATCGCATATTTTGTAGCATTTGTTAATCCTTCTGCACCCATCATAGCAATGTAAGCGTGAGAAATAATCAGGATTGATGCTGAACCCCATGGGGCTGATGAAACCGCAGAAATTGATTTTCCTTTGTCGATATCAACCACAGCATGACCCGGAAGATAAGGAACAAGATGTTTCGCTACGCCAATCGGGCCCATGCCAGGACCACCACCACCATGAGGAATACAGAAAGTTTTATGCAGGTTTAGGTGACAAACATCGGCACCGATATTAGCCGGACTTGTTAAACCAACCTGTGCGTTCATGTTTGCACCATCCATGTAAACCTGTCCGCCGTTAGCGTGAATAGTTTCGCAAATTTCAATGATGCTTTCTTCGAATACGCCGTGGGTTGACGGGTAAGTTACCATCAAACAAGACAGGTTATCCTTATGTAATTCTGCTTTTGCTTTTAAATCCTCAACATCGATGTTACCATTTTCCAACGATTTTACCACAACGATTTTCATATCGGCCATTGCTGCAGATGCAGGATTTGTACCATGAGCAGACGCAGGAATTAAAGCTACGTTACGATGAAAATCGCCCCTATCTTGGTGATAAGCACGGATAACCATTAAACCGGCATATTCACCTTGTGCACCGGCATTTGGCTGTAAACTCATTGCCGCAAAACCGGTAATTTCACTCAGCCATTTATCCAATTCGTTGAAAACAGAATAGTATCCCAATACCTGATCGGCCGGAGCGAACGGATGAACACGACCGAAGTGAGACCAGGTTACCGGAATCATCTCTGCCGTTGCGTTTAATTTCATGGTACAGCTACCCAAAGCAATCATGGAATGGCAAAGTGATAAATCTTTCGCCTCTAACGATTTGATGTAACGCAACATTTCATGCTCAGAATGATGCGAGTTAAAAATTGGATGCGTTAAATATGCTGATGTACGTTGTAATTCCGTCGGAATAACTGTTTCTACATTTTCCACAACTTCAACCTGATCAGCCGCAACGGCTTTTACTTTAGCGAAGATTTTAGCAATTAATTGAATGTCTTCAAAAGTTGTGGTTTCATCAACTGAAATTGTAGCAATATTACCAACATAGTTCAGGTTAATTTCGTTGTCTAAACAACCGGAATGAATCCCACCTTTTAAATCGCCTAAATCAAAACGAATGGTATCGAAATAGGCTGAATTTAATTGCTCGTAACCTAAATTTTTCAAGGTTGATGCCAGGCTGATTGCTAGACCATGTGTTCGTTCTGCAATCGCCTTTAAGCCTTTCGGACCGTGATAAGCCGCGTAAAAACCAGCCATAATGGCCAATAGAGCTTGCGCCGTACAGATATTCGAAGTTGCTTTATCTCTACGGATGTGTTGCTCTCGTGTTTGCAACGCCATGCGTAAAGCGTAATCACTGTGACTATCGATGGTTACACCAATAATACGACCTGGAATTGAACGTTTGTATTCTTCTTTAGTTGCGAAAAAAGCGGCATGCGGACCACCAAAACCCATCGGAATACCGAAACGTTGTGTTGTACCAACAACAATATCAGCACCCCATTCACCCGGAGGCGTTAATAAGGTTAAGCTTAAAATATCTGCAGCAACTGTTAACTTAATTTTTTGATTGTGAAGTTCTGATGCAAAGTTCTTGTAGTCGAAAACTTCGCCATTACCAGCCGGATATTGAACAATTGCACCAAAGAAATCTTCAGTAGCAACGAAATCCAAATGACTACCGATTACCAATTCAATACCATAAGGATTAGCACGGGTTTTTAAAATATCTATCGTTTGAGCGAAAACCAGTTCCGAAACAAAGTATTTTTTCGCAGCCTGATTTTTACGCGTACTGTATTGCATAAACATTGCTTCAGCAGCAGCCGTACCTTCATCTAAAAGTGATGCATTCGCAATTTCCATTCCGGTTAAATCAATAACCATGGTCTGGAAATTTAACAGTGCCTGTAATCTTCCCTGCGCAATTTCTGCCTGATAAGGCGTGTATTGAGTGTACCAGCCTGGATTTTCGAAAACATTCCGTAAAATTACGCCCGGTGTAATGGTATCATAATAACCCTGACCGATGAAGCTTTTAAAAACTTTATTTAACAATGAAGTTTGTTTTAAAGCACCAAGGTATTCAGTTTCTGACTTCGCTGCCGGCAAATTTAATGGCTGTTTTAACCTAATTGCCGTGGGAACAGTTTGTTCAATCAGCTCATCAATAGAATTTACGCCAACAGCCTGCAACATTTCGGATGTATCTGCCTCATTTGGTGCAATATGACGATTTTGAAAATCTTCCTTGTAATGGATATTTAAGCTCATGCGGTGTGAATAATAAATTTCGTGCAAAGGTAAGAAAAACGATGTTGTATTTTGCTATTCATTAGTGTAAAAAAGGTGTCCTATTTAAGGCAAAAAACGGAATTATCGAAGGGTAGTTTGTCAAACATTGATGTCCAATAACCTCATGATGATGTGTGAAGATTGAGTTGAAAATGGAACACAAATAGGATTACTTGCCAATTTTGTCGTATCTTCAATAACAAATACTAGTATGACACAAATCGCAGCACAAATCATAATTGGCTTAGTTGCCATTATTCACATTTACATCCTTTGGTTAGAAATGTTCGCCTGGACAACTCAGGCACCTAAAATTTTTAAGACCATACCAAAGGAACTTTTTAAACCAACAACAACATTAGCAGCAAACCAAGGTCTGTACAATGGCTTTTTGGCAGCAGGCTTAATCTGGTCACTATGCATAAGCGACCCGCACTGGAAATTTTATGTGGCGATATTTTTCTTATGCTGTGTAATTATTGCAGGTATTTACGGGGCAGCAACAGCGAGCAAGAAAATTCTATACGTGCAATCGATCCCGGCTTTGCTTGCTTTAATTTTATTACATGTTAAATAAAGCAAATAAATCTAACCACATAAGACATTAAGGCATCATATAATACCTCCGACTTATATTTCTTATGTGGTTTATTTTTTTTAGATGCTGAATTGCTTCAGAATAACAAATTCGTTAAAATGGTCATTATTGCGAGGCATGAAGTTGGTAAAAACCTTATAGGTTTAAAAGTCGTTCCAAATGATGATAACCAATTCCGAAGTACGCTTTACTCGCTTTTATTTTTTGTAATATTTCCTCTTTGTTCTTTGCTCCTTTATCCTTACTCTTAATTCCTACCACAAGTACATTCTTTGGTGTATGTGCATCAGAAATGAATTCGAAAACTTTAGTTTTATACCCGAAGTACTCTAAAATTAGTGCACGAATTCCATCAGTAACCATTTCCGCCTGACGCTCTAAAAAAATACCGTACCTGGTTAAAAAGGAAACCTCATTTTTAACTTTATTTTGCTCAATCTCTCTCCGTATTTGTTTGTGGCAACAGGGCGCAACAACGATTAATTCTGCATTCGCTTTAATGCCTTTAAAAATTGCATCGTCCGTTGCAGTGTCGCAGGCGTGAAGTGCAATCAACAGATTCACCTCATTCGCATCATAATCTTCAATTGTTCCCTGAACAAAATTCAGTTTATCAAATGAAGATTTCCCGGCAACTTCGTTACACAAGCTGACCATATCCTGGCGATATTCTACACCGACAACTTCGGAGTTTAACTTTAAAGCGGAGTGTAGATAATCGTACAAAGCAAAAGTTAAATAACCTTTGCCAGAACCCATATCTGCAACTTTTTTTATTGTACCCACAGGCAATTCCATAATCAAGGAACTCAAAATTTCGACGTAATGATTAATCTGACGAAATTTATCTTGCGCGTTTTTGAAAACTTTGCCATCAGCATCTGTAATCTTTAATTCCGTTAAATACGGTTTTGCATTGGGTTTTATCAATCTCGATTTTTCTTTATCGTGACTAACGGTTGGAACTTCTTTAGCTGACGCTTTTGTTTCTCTCAAAACAACTTTGCCATTATTCAATTCCTCAAAAATTAAATCCTTTTCAGTAGTAAACAATGTTCCGATTTTAAAACCAGTATTGAGGTATTCAGAGATTAAATTAATGCCTTGGCTTATATCAAAATTTTTAACCACATCACGGGTTTGGTATCGAAAGGTAAAAGCCAGTTTATCTTCCCGCTTAATTGTCACTTTTCGGACAAGAATTTGTTTCAAGGCTTCCTCCGCGCCTTTGTAATTTCCTAAAGAAATTTTGACAAAATTCTGCAAGTTTAAGCTTAATTCTAAGGCTGAAGTAAATTGTTCGATTTGTTCTGAAAATACCATTCTAAAATTTGAGCAACAAAGATAAATCAATTTCTTTATAGAATTATAAGAGGTTAATAATGTAACATTCGAGCGACTTTTTTAAACTATCGAACTCGATCTTAATAATGAATACTCGCTTAAAGCGTTTCTTATCTGTATTTTATGGATGCGGTTAGCAAAAAAAGAAGAATCATTATCAGTAATGATTCCAAAAAAGCAAATGACTTTCTTTTAATACCAATTAAAGATTATTTTAGACTATTAAATAAAAGCCAATCAAATTAATGAGTGAATTTCAGATAAAAAAATCGCCAATTGTTTACGATGCCATCGTTGTTGGCTCGGGTGCTGGTGGTGGAATGGCCGCATATGTACTTGCAAATGCAGGTCAAAAAGTTTTAATGCTCGAAGCTGGTCAATATTTCGACCCAAGATTAGATTCTCATCAATTGAAATGGCCCTGGGAATCTCCCCGGCGTGGAGCTGGAACAGTTCGTCCTTTTGGTGATTTTGATGCTTCGTATGGCGGCTGGGAATTAGAAGGTGAGCCATACACTCAGAAAAATAAAACCGAATTTGAATGGTTCCGTTCGCGAATGCTTGGTGGTCGTACCAATCACTGGGGAAGAATTTCCTTAAGAATGGGACCACAGGATTTTAAACCAACAGATGGACTAACTGACGATTGGCCAATTACCTATAATGATGTAAAGCCTTTCTACGATAAAGTTGACCGCATGATTGGTATTTATGGAACAGTTGAGGGCATAGAAAGTGAACCTGATGGCATTTTCATGAAACCGCCAAAACCTCGTTTGAATGAATTATTCATCAAAAAAGGCGCTGAAAAAGCAGGTGTAAAGGTAATTACGGGTCGTGGGGCTGTAATGACAGAATCAATAAAAGGGAATAACGACCGTGCACCTTGTTTTTACTGCGGTCAGTGTGGCAGAAGCTGTAAAGTTTATGGCGATTTCTCGGCATCATCTTGTTTAGTTATTCCTGCGGTAAAAACAGGAAACCTAACCGTAATTACAGATGCAATGGTTCGTGAAGTAATCACCGATAAAGATGGGACTGCAAAAGGTGTTTCTTACGTAAACAGAAAAGATCTACAGGAATATCAGGTGAATGGCAAGTTGGTTATTTTAGGTGCCAGTGCCTGCGAATCTGCCCGTATTTTATTAAATTCAAAATCTTCCGCTCATCCTGGCGGATTGGCTAATAGCAGCGGCGTGGTCGGAAAATATTTACATGACTCTACTGGTGCAGGTGTGTATGGCTTTCTTCCTCAATTAATGGATAGAAAACGTTATAACGAAGACGGACTAGGAAGTGTCCACATTTACTCACCCTGGTGGCTGGACAACAAAAAATTAAATTTCCCTCGTGGTTATCACATTGAATATGGCGGAGGAATGGGCATGCCATCATACGGTTTTGGAGGAGGTGTTCCATCAATAAACGGAATGGTTCCTGACAGAAATGGCAAAAAAAAGGAAGCAGGAGGTTATGGTAAATCATTAAAAGATGATTATCGCCGCTTTTATGGCACGGGTGTTGGTATGGCTGGTCGCGGAACGGCAATTGCCCGCGAAGACAATTATTGCGAAATAGACCCCAACGTGGTTGATAAATATGGCATTCCGGTTCTAAGATTTAATTATAAGTGGGCGAAAGAAGAAATTCTTCAGGCAAAACACATGCAGGAAACATTTTTATCCATTATGAAAGAAATGGGCGCTGTTGTAACGTCGGAAATCCATGGTGCAGATACCAATTACGGCTTGCTCAATCCGGGGAAAATCATCCACGAAGTTGGTACCATCCGCATGGGCGATGACCCTAAAAAGTCGGCTTTGAACAAGTATTGCCAGGCGCATGATTGCAAAAATTTATTTGTCGTAGATGCTGGTCCTTTCGTACAACAAGGAGATAAAAATGCAACCTGGACAATCCTCGCTTTATCGATGAGAACCGCAGAATATATTTTGGCA
>Ga0247804_10000630_pt1 | contig 16220 bp, 19 predicted proteins | sample UWRJL029104C1_FD_181142 | JGI IMG/M metagenome (GOLD analysis project Ga0247804, IMG submission 181142) | Plant litter microbial communities from Arlington Agricultural Research Station in Wisconsin, United States - UWRJ-L029-104C-1 | ecosystem: Environmental > Terrestrial > Plant litter >...
ATTTTCCATCGCCGCTCCCCGAGACTCGTATTGACCTTCCTCCTCCTGCTGGCTACGAAACCACACCGGTTATTCATGTACCTGTTCAAGAGGCAGTCTCTGACACACTTCCTATAATTATCCCTGTCAATAACACGATCGAACCTGAAGACTTTGTGTCACATGGAAAACACGCACGAAGCAATACTGTCTACGAAATTCCCGTGATCGAGGCAAGGCAGTAACATGACTCACGTTGTCGAACAATTTCCTACCGGGAATGTCGTTGTCGACAGTGAGGGTGATGTCCGCACACCAGACGATTTTCAAGATGCTGATGGTGCTTTTATTGAGCTACCCGATCGTCCTGTGCTCGAGATAAATACTCCCGTCGTCGAGGAGTCCGCTACGCCACACCCAGAGGCGGTGTATTACGACGACCAACTCGAAAAAGAAGCCGATAAACTTGGTTCATACCCACTTGCACGTGCTGCTCTTGCACGCCGCGGCATTACCGATCCGACTGACCGAATTCAGGCCGAAATAAATCATAACGGCGCCGAAGCAATTCGCCAGATCAGACGCGATCAGGAACTCGCTAGGATTGATGCAATCTTTGACCCAGAAGAACGAGAAAAAGCCCTGACCGTGTTTCTTGCAAAAGAACGAGCCCACAATGACAGGCGAAGTGACCCAGCCGGTCCAGTAAACTACCGCAAGCATTAAAACGAAAAAGCAGCTCATACACGAGCTGCTTTTTTAATAATGTTGGTGGGGCTGGATGGAATCGAACCATCTACCAAGTGGTTATGAGCCGCCTGCTCTAACCGATGAGCTACAGCCCCGCTAGAAGGTATTATACCATGGGGATACCTCGCACAGGATGTGCTTGTGGCATACTTCGAAGGGCTGGGCTATAATAAAGAAAACCGATGAAAAAAATAAACATTCAAAAACTTATATACACGGCACGCCACAAATATGTGACGTTGAATAATATTGTGATCGCAATCGCATTTTTGATTGCCGCGAGTTGGGTGTGGGGATCGCTTGGGATGATGCAGCGTAACTATAGCCTGCAAAAAGAAGTTGACTACAAAAAGCGACAACTTGAACTCACACAGTTACAGCGCGATAACCTTGAACTTCAAAAGAAATACTATCAGACGAGCGAATACCAAGAGTTGGCGGTACGCGAATCACTCGGGCTTGTTCGACCCGGCGAGAAGGCATTAGTGCTTCCGCCAAATAGCGAAGATGCCGCAGGTGCTGGAGTCGATACGGTCCAAACTGTTTCGAGTGCGCAGGCATCGAACTTAGAACAATGGGTGAACTTTCTCTTTGGTGGCTATAGTAAGAGCATTTCGGGGGACGAGTAGGTGATGAATGATCAGCCACAAGACCAAAAGATTGAAGTCATGCACGAATCAGTTGCATACGGTGATACTAAGCTCGAGTATTCGGCACCTGCCGCACCGGTAGGCCTTCACGAGAGGTTGGTGCTTGCATGGACGAGCCTTGTCTTGTCTCTCCCATTCCCGGTATTGTTGATTTGGCTTTGGTCGACACTAGGGTCGCAACCTTCGCCTAGCATCTTTCAGAATAACGGCGTGGTGATTGCAGTGGGGCTCTATATGCTACTTATTTTTATCGCACCACTCACTTCGATCGCTTCAAGTATCCTTGGGCTTATGGCGATTACGCGTCCCAAGAGCCGAACGCGAACGATTGGCTATGTATCGCTAGGAGTAACGACGCTCGGTCTTACCCTCCTTGGTTTCTTCGTCTCAAGATAATAATTAGGTAATAAAAAACCACCTCGCAGTTGAGGTGGTTTTCTTTTTCATTTAAGAACTAGTCCTTAGGAATGAAGGTGAAGGCGTAGCCAGTACGACCAGCACGACCAGCACGACCGATACGGTGAACGTAGTCGTCGAATGCTTGAGGGATCGAGTAGTTAATCACGTGAGTGATGTCTGCAACGTCGATACCACGAGCGGCAACGTCAGTCGCAACAAGAATTGAGATCTCGCTGCTCTTGAACTTCTTAAGTGCGCGTTGGCGCTGGCTTTGGTTCTTTCCACCATGCATTGAGTCGACAGGGAATCCCTGGTCGGCAAGTGCCTTGTAGAGGCGTTCAACACCACGTTGCGTTTCGTCAAAGACAATTGCTTTAGAAACGTTCTCTTGTGAGAGAAGGTCGCTCAATTGGTTAAACTTGTGCGTGTGGTCGTTGTAGTGAACGACATCTTGGTGAACGTTTTCTGAGGCAGCGGCAGATTGAATCTTGACTGCAACAGGATCGCTTGTAAATTGGTCGATAAGATCACGAACTTCTTTGCTCATTGTTGCAGAGAAGAAGAGTGACTGACGATCGCTACTTGCGAGGTCAAGGATGGTTCGAATATCACGAACAAATCCCATGTCGAGCATACGGTCAACTTCGTCAAGAACAACGATGTTGAACTTTTCGAGTTTGAGTGTTCCGCGCTCTAGGTGGTCCTTGATACGTCCTGGTGTACCGATAACGATACGTGGAGACGCTTGGAGGTCCATAAGTTGTGGGCGCATTGGGCTACCGCCGATAAGAAGTGCACCCATAAGTCCGCTTCCGCGGCCAAGAGTACGACATTCTGCTTCGATTTGCTGAGCGAGCTCACGAGTAGGAGCAATAATAATTGCAGCACTCGTTGGATCTTCGATCAAACGGTTAAGTAGTGGGAGTGCAAAGGCAGCTGTTTTACCAGTACCTGTACCAGCCATACCAAGAACATCGCGACCTTCAAGTGCTGAAGGGATTGCTTGGTCTTGGATTGGTGATGGTTGTTTGTAACCCTTAAGTACAAGGTTTGCTTGCAATAGTGGGTTAAGTGCGAAGTCTTCGAAACGATTCGTAGGAACGTATTCTTCTACTTCTGAAATTGTTGCTGCCGCGACAAAGCGACGAGGATCGATGTACTGACCCATAGGGCGACGGCTGTTGCTGCGTCCTGCTGGTCGTTTGTGTGGGGCCGGGCGGCCGCCTTTAAAAGCTCCTTTATTAGAGCGGTAAGAATAGGGCATGTAAGTCCTGACATTTAATTAGAGTTGGTTTGTCGATTGTCCGTAATGAAATCGAGTAAACCTGTACTTCTAACCCAACGTCATATAAACAATGTTATTAACTTTAGCATAAAAACTTTATTTGTGCAACACCTTTGGGGAGGTTATCGGGGGATATCAGGAATCTTAAATCTGAAGTATACTCTAGAGACACTATTATGGATGCAGCACCAGTAAAAAATGATGTTAAAACCGAGCAGTTGACCGCCCTTAACGGTCTCCTTGATGATTTCTTTGAGCGCCAAACTAAACAATCTCAATTAGTCAGCCCTTATTATCAAGATCTATGGAAAGAAATGCAGCGCTTGGTTCAATCGGGTGGTAAACGTCTTCGCCCGCGCATGACACTGCTTGCATACCAGGCGTTTGGCGGACAGGAGATGGGCGAAGCACTTCCTATTGCTGCTGCGCAAGAACTCCTTCATCTTAGTATGCTTATCCACGACGATGTCATTGACCGAGATTATGTACGATATGGCGTTGATAACGTTGCGGGCGCCTACCAAAAACATTACGAAGAACTCGTACCCGACCCGAGTGACCGTCTTCACTACGCGAATAGTGCAGCAATACTTGCGGGCGACCTTTTGATCTCGGGTGCGTACCAGATTATGCTCGAGAGCACGGCAGCTCCTACTAAGATCTTAGAGATCCAAAAACTATTAGGCCGAAGCATCTTTGAGGTAGCTGGTGGTGAGCTAATCGACACCGAAGCAGCCTTTCGTGCCGCTGGTTCGATTCATTCTGAAACTGTAGCCCTGTATAAGACCGCAAGCTATACGTTCATCAGTCCACTGCTGATTGGGGCGGTTCTTGCGGGTGCATCCGCGGATGATCAAACAATGATGAAGTTATTTGCAAAGAACCTCGGCATCGCTTTTCAGCTTCGCGATGATGTGATTGGGGTGTTCGGTAACGAGGCTGACACGGGTAAGAGTACTATCGGTGATATTCGCGAAGGTAAACGGACGTATTTAGTCGAGCAGTTTTACAAGTACGCCAACGAAGATGATCTTGCGACGTTTGACCTGTATTTTGGCAATCGGTCAATTGGCGTCGAAGAGGCCGAGATTGTGAAAGAATTATTGATTCATACTGGTGCCCGTGAAAAAACCGAAGATGCGATTCGTCACTACGAGGCAAACGCCCGTGAGGCACTCGGCAGTCTTGGTGTCGATGAAGACTATCGTCGTCAACTCGACGACTTGATTGTGATTGCGACCAAGAGGGATCGATAATGGAGCTGTATAAACGCGTGTCATACGAGGTGAGCCGTATCGTCACGCAGCGCTATTCAACATCGTTCAGTATGAGCACCGGCCTGTTTAGCAATGAAGTGCGGGATCATATCTATGCTATTTATGGGATGGTGCGTATCGCTGACGAAATCGTAGACACATACCGCGGCAAAGATACTGCGAAATTATTAAACGCATTTGAAGCTGAAGTATATGAATCGATCGAGCGTGGATATAGCACAAACCCAGTACTTCACTCGTTTGCACTTACTGCCGGCCGTTATGGCATCGACAAGTCTTTGATCGCCCCGTTCTTTGAAAGTATGCGAATGGATCTTGATAAAGTTATCTATACAAAAGAAACGTATAAAACATACATCTACGGATCTGCCGAGGTGGTTGGGTTGATGTGCCTTCGTGTATTTGTTGGCGGCGATGACAAAAAATATGCATCGCTCGAAAAAGGCGGTAGGGCACTCGGGTCTGTCTATCAAGAAGTGAATTTCTTGCGGGACATGGCAGCAGACTATAAAGAACTCGGACGAATCTACTTCCCGGGTGTGTCATACGAGACTTTTGACGAGACTGACAAACTCGCAATTATTAAACGGATTGAAAAAGATTTTGCCCGTGCTAAAAAAGCAGCCGAACAATTACCCGAAGGTAGCAAGAAGGCAGTCCTTCTGAGTATTCGTTATTACGGTGCATTACTTCAAAAGATTAAAAGAACTCCTGCCTCGGTACTTAAGGACAAGCGAATCCGAATTAATAACTTTCGCAAAATCGGTATGTTAGTTGCAACGAAGGTGAGTAATGATCGTGGCTAGAAAGGTCATCATTATTGGCGCGGGTATTGGCGGCATCGCATCAGCAAGCTTACTTGCAAAAGCGGGCTTTAACGTGCATGTCTATGAAAAAGATTCGATGGCTGGTGGTCGTGCGGGAGTATTAAAAAAGGATGGATTCACTTTTGACACCGGACCATCGTGGTACTTAATGCCTGATGTTTTTGAACATTACTTTAATTTGATGGGCGAGTCGGCTGCTGCGTTAATGGACCTCAAACGACTAAACCCAGCGTACAAAGTATTCTTTGAAAAAGCAGACCCTATTACGATTAGCGGCTCACTCAAAAAAGATGCAAGGACCTTTGAGAAAATCGAAGCAGGAGCCGGCGCCGCACTTTCGAAATACGTCGCCAAGAGTCGAGTCATCTATGACTTATCAATCGATCATTTCTTGTACACAAATTTCGAGAAACTCACCGACCTCACGCACCGAGACATTTTAAAACATTTACCAGAGCTTCCTGGATTGCTTCTGCGTCCTATCGATAGTTATGTTCGTTCGTTCGTAAAGAATCGCCAACTGACGCAAGTACTTGAATACCCGATGGTTTTTTTGGGGACATCGCCGTTCTCTGCACCAGCTATGTATAGCCTCATGAGTGCCCTCGATTTTGATGAGGGGGTGTACTATCCAAAGGGCGGGATGTACCAGATTATTGAAAATATGGTTTCGGTCGCAGAAAAGAATGGTGTAACGATTCATCTCGATTCACCAGTGAGTAACATTATCGTAAAAGATTCACAAGCAGTAGGAATCAAGCTCAAGGGCGGCGACTCTATTTATGCGGATATTGTTGTTTCGAACGCAGACCTTCATTATACCGAGACGCAGTTGCTTGCACCGCAGCACCAAACATTCCCAGAGTCGTACTGGACTTCGAAAGAGTCTGGGCCGAGCGCGTTGCTGCTTTACTTAGGAGTGAAGGGCTCGGTGCCCGAGTTCGAGCATCACAATCTACTGTTCGTTGATGATTGGAAAAAGAATTTCAATGCAATCTATAAGACGAAGACGATCCCAAAGAAGGCATCGATCTATGTGTCAAAGACGAGTCAAACAGATAACGTTTCACCGAAGGGGAGCGAAACACTTTTTGTGCTTGTTCCACTTCCAACCGGTCTAAAATTAAATACTCGTGAAGCGAATGAGCTTGCAGATCACTACATTGCACAAATCGAAGCAATGACAGGTGTTAAATTAGCAGACCGATTGACGGTAAAAGAATTATTTAAGCCAAGTGATTTTGAAAAGAAATTTAATTCCTGGCAGTCATCGATGCTTGGACAATCACACTTGCTGCGCCAAAGTGCGTTCTTTCGTACGCCAAATAAAAGCAAGAAGGTGCAAGATCTTTACTATGTTGGAGGGAGCACCGTCCCGGGTATTGGACTCCCTATGTGTTTGATCGGCGCCGAGTTAGTGTACAAACGAATTGCGGGCGATAAAAAAGGTGGCCGCGTCGACGAGATTCGCCAGATGGGTAGCGCATAATGCAGCAGTGGTATTACTTGATCGCGCTCATTATTAGCATCGCAGGGCTGGGGCTTCTAGATTGGCGCCACAAACTTGCGTTTTGGCATGACAAAAAGCGAACAGCAATGACGATTGCAATTGGCATTTTCGTGTTCGTTATATGGGACATTATTGGAATCGATCTGGGTATTTTTTTTCAAGGCGGGAGTCAGTATGCGCTTTCGTTTACGCTCCTTCCTGAGTTTCCGGTAGAAGAGTTGTTCTTCCTGTTTTTGTTATGTTACGTCACGTTGCTTTTGTATAGAGGATTGGGACTATGGCGACGTATCTCTTGATGAATCTTATATTCCTCGCAGTAGTGCTTTTGGTGCTGCGGCCGAGGCTTCGTGCGCCATCAAAGAAGTGGATACTTATGTTCGTTGCGCTCATCGCGATGACAGCGGTATTTGATTCGCTCATTATCTACTTTGAAATTGTAGGATACGATACCTCAAAGATTCTTGGGCTTATGATTGGCTATGCACCGATCGAAGACTTCTTTTACGCAATCCTTGCAGCAATATTAGTGCCGGTTGTTTGGAATAAGTTAGGAGCAAAAAAAGCATGAAAGAAATAATAAAGAAGTTGTTCTTGGTGTCACGACCTATATCATGGCCAAATACTGCGTACCCATTTGCTGTCGGCTACCTTTTGACTGTCGGACGAGTCGACGCCCTATTTATTATCGGAACGCTTTTCTTCTTAATTCCCTATAACCTTTTGATGTACGGCATTAACGACGTATTCGACTACGAGTCTGACATTCGTAACCCTCGAAAGGGTGGGATCGAAGGAATGCGCGAGCAGCGAGCGTTTCACCCAACGATTATTCGAGCTGTTTTGATTCTGACAATTCCGTTTATTGTGTACTTATTTATTGCAGGACCATTAACTGCATCATTAATTCTTGCTGCCGTGTTGTTCTTTGTGGTGGCGTATTCGATCGCGAAGCTACGATTTAAAGAACGGCCTTTTCTTGATTCAGTAACGAGTAGCATTCATTTCGTCGGGCCACTTGTCTATGCACTAGCGCTAGCACCCTTCGAGCCGGTTGCGTTGCCGTATGTTATCGCGTTCTTCTTGTGGGGGATTGCGAGTCATGCGTTCGGTGCGGTGCAAGACATTATCCCAGATCGAAAAGGGAAGCTGTCGTCAATCGCAACCGTTATTGGGGCCGCTTGGACAATGCGGCTTGCGGCCGCCTTCTACGCTGCGGCTACCATTATTATTTCAGTTCAGGCCTGGCCGTTCGCGCTGATGGCAATTCCTGGGATTCTTTACCTGATTAATATTGCATCATACTTAAACCTTAGCGATAAGCAGTCTATGAAGGCAAACGCACCGTGGCGAAGGTTTATCTATCTAAATCTTTTCGCAGGATTTGTGCTGACGATGATTCTGATTTTTGCGTATGTCGTTTAGTTTCCACTAGTGTAGTAGAATAAGCATAATGAATATCGCGATCGCTATCTTAACTCTTTGTATTGCAGCCGTCAGCTACGGGCTTTACTTCCATGACATGTTCAAGGGCAAGACGAAGCCACACTCGGTCACATGGCTCATTTGGGCTGGATTGAACGGCTTTATTTTTAGTCAGCAATTATTAAATGGTGCCGGTCCAGGTGCGTGGGTGACAGGCGCTGCGGCACTTGCAAATGCCGCTATTTTTGCCCTGTCGTTTAAATACGGTGAAAAGAAAATTTCGATGTTCGACTGGCTGTGTATTGGGCTTGTCGTTGTTGTATTTGGCGTTTGGTTGGGGACTGCTGACTCAGAGTTAACAATCCTCGCAGCAATCTCGATCTTTATGCTGGGGTTATTGCCGACGGTTATTAAGGCACACAAAAAACCAAGTGAAGAAACAGCTCTAACGTTCTTATTAAATGGTATTAAATTCTTACTCGCGTTTTACGCACTCGAAACAGTCACATTCGTGACGGCAGCATACCCACTTTCGCTATTCGTTGCAAATACACTACTCGGAATCTACCTCCTTAAAGTTCGTGCGCACCGCAAGCATAAAGCCCGACATACCTACAAGACTCGTCGCAAAACTCGTTCCAAAAAGGCCTAACTGGTATAATAAGGACACATGAATAAAAAGACCCTTATTGCGGTTGGAGTTATTGTTGCGGTTATTGTTGGTGCGTTATTGTATGTTGCGTTAAAGCCAAGTGATTCAGCGGTTGCACCGTCTCCTTCTGCGACCGAAACTGAAAATAAACAGACTACCACCGAGAACGAAGAAGGTAGCGAGCAAAATCAGAAGGCTCGTACGGGTGTCTACGTAGACTATTCAGAGCAAGCTGTCGCGAGTGCCGAGGGTACAAAAATCCTCTTCTTTCACGCACCATGGTGTCCGCAGTGTCGTGAAATTGAATCGACCATCAACGAAAATGGCGTCCCCGCAGGAGCCACAGTCCTAAAGGTGGACTACGATACTAATCAAGCACTGCGCCAAAAGTATGGGATCACCATCCAAACGAGCTTTGTAAAAATCGATGATCAGGGCAATGGTGTAGAGACCTATGTTGCATACGAAGACCCAGACTTTCGTAATGTTGAGAAGGCCCTACTTCCTTGATTGAACTCTATATTCTTTCGTTCGTCGCTGGAATCTTAACAGTGCTTGCGCCATGTATCTTGCCATTACTGCCGGTAATTGTAGGCGGAAGTTCGCTGCACGGTAATCAAGAAAAGATGGTGTCCTTAAAACATCCGCTTATCATCATTGCGAGCCTTATTGTTTCGGTGGTACTCTTTACGCTTCTTTTGAAATTCACAACGGCGCTCCTTGGGATTCCGACCATGGTGTGGGCGTTTATCGCTGGAGGCATTGTGTTGCTTTTTGGTATCAACCTTTTGTTTCCAGTTCTCTGGGAGAAGTTTATGGACAAGACTGGCCTTGCACTCGCTGCCTCTAAAATGATGGGTGCGTCGGCGGGTAAGTCGGGTGTTGGCAAAGATATACTGCTCGGTGCGGCCCTCGGACCTGTTTTCAACAGCTGTAGCCCTACATATGCACTTATTGTCGCGGTACTTTTACCCGCATCATTCGTATCAGGGCTTGGGTATCTATTCGCGTATGCGATAGGACTCGGTGGCATACTGCTACTCATTAGTATTTTTGGAAGAGTCCTCGTGAATAAATTGAAGTGGGCAAGTAATCCCCGAGGAGTGTTTCAAAAAACAATTGGAGTCATCTTTATTCTTGTTGGATTGATGGTGATCTTTGGGATTGATAAGCAAATACAGACGTTCGTTCTCGACAATGGATTGTACGATCCTATCATGAAGATTGAAGAATCGTTTCGCAAATAAAACAGCCGGGTGATTCCCGGCTGGCTTTGGTGTTACGCGCGTGCGTTTTTTAGCTTCAAAGATTTGAGCTTCTTTTTAAGAATGCGCTTGCGTGATGCGCCATGCCAGTTTTTGTGCTTTGCCATTGTAAAATGTCCAATCGGTTATATAGTAATCACCTTAGTATGAGGCATAAGGGGCTAATCACCTAGTAGATTATGTCAATTAGACATATTATGCAATCTATGATATAATTAATACATAGCTAGATACTCTTAGGGACGCACTTTTTGCACATCTGTTTTTCTTGATTTCTTTGGCAGTTTTTAACTGAAAGGTTGTATATGATTTCATTTGTGTGGCCACCTGGTGAGCCGATGCTCGCCGGTACTGGTGGGTCCGAAACCTACACCGCCGGACATGTTCGAGAACTACTTCGTCGCGGAATTGATGCACAAGTTGTGACGATTGGTCATGGACTTAAAGACGGCCGCGAGGATTTTTCGGATATTCCTTTTCTTGCACTCGATGACGAAAAACTCATTAGTGAGCTACCCGGAACAGTAGTGTTTGTAAACAAAGCGTATCATGTCCCAACTAAGAATAAATCATTTCTTATTTTGCATTGTTCGATACCAAAGATGGCTGACCGCGATCGATACAAATCGTTTATCGTCGACCGGACGATTATCGCTACAAGTATATATAGTGGGCAGCAATGGGCACTATACTTAGATGTTCCGTATAGTCGCATTAATATTGTCTTGCCATTTGCCGATCCGATATTTGGGAATGTAAAACGCTCGAAACCTTCGCGGAAAACTCGTATTCTTTTTGCCGGCAGACTCCATCCAGAAAAGGGAATCTATACCATTCTTGAGATGATGCACCAAAAGGATATGCAGCAAGGTGATTACACCGTATCGTTCTTAACCGCTGGACAACACGTTGAAGTAGGACGAGAAATTGCTCGAATGCTAAAGGGCTACCCGTACGCAAAGCTTATTGCTCCTCAAAAATCAGTATCTGCCATGGCAAAGTTGCTTTCAAAAAGTGACATTCTATTGATGCCTTCTGTCTTTGCCGAGCCTTTTGGCATGCTTTCAGTTGAAGCACAGCATGCTGGTTGTCGTGTGGTTGCGAGTAATGTTGGTGGACTCCCCGAAACGAATGGGGGACTATTAACACTTGTTGAGTCTCGAAGCCCACTCGCGCTATTAACGGGTATTAAACAAGCCGTTGCACTTGGCCAAGCTACTTCGCGCGAGCGTAATCATGCACTGCGTGAATTTACACTCCATGAATCAGTCGATGAACTTTTAAAAGTATTGAACTTTAAACAATACAGTTAAGTAGTTGTTTCTCGATAGAGATAGTCACCAAAGAATCTTCGTCGAGATTGGTAATTTCACCGTCGATTTGGACGAGCGTTTTGTTAACTGTGCGTAGCGAGAACTCTGTCACCTGAGCATCTTCTTTGACGCCAACAAGCGATGTCTTAAAGAGAAGGATGATGAGTTTGAGTTTGTTTCGACGCCTAAATATTGTTACCTCAAATTTGCCGTCCGTGACACGCGATGGCTGTGATACTTTTAGGACCTTAGACATCTTATCTATGTTACTGAGAATGATGCTGTCATACAGACGAGATTTGTTGTTTACGACAAGCCGCACAGGCTGAAGGTCCATAAGTGATTTGGCAACAATCCAGATTTGATTGAATACATTTAACTTTGTTTTATTAAGTTCTTTGCCGACATGTGGGGTGAGCCCAAAGCCGATGTATGAGTGACCAAAGCGTTCGATGGCTTTACCCTTTGACGTTCCAATAAGTTTTAGTACATCAATATTTCGATGACTGCCCTTGATGATAACATCGACAACGTCTTCTTCGTGGAGGTTGTGGTAATGGTCGTTGGCATTGCCGGCAGGGAGTAATCCTGCGATAGGAGTCGCCCCTTCACGCTGGGCCTTTAATAAGCCGTTAATAACCTCGTGGTATCCACCGTCTCCGCTTGAGGAAATAATAAGCGGGTGAGCTGATTCCTTTGCGATCGAATAAGCGAGCTCTTCGCCGTGCCCTGCGTGTTTTGTAGCAATCAGTTGAATCTTTTGTTTTGGAAGACGAGCATGCAGGTCGTCTTTTAATTTCTTTGCAAGAACATCGCTCGAACCAGTGCTGTTTGGATTGTAGAGAATTGCAATAGTCGAGTACTTCATTCATCAAGTATACTAGATAGAATGATACAAGATATATTACTGGCAATATGGTTCTTGCTTCCGGCGGCGGTATCAAACGCAGCACCAGTCTTTGCTGCAAAAATCCCTGCACTCAAAAAATATAATGCCCCACTTGATGGTGGCAAGACGTGGCGCGGTCATCGTATCTTTGGTGCGCATAAAACGTGGCGCGGCATTATTAGCGGCATTATTGTCGCAACGGTGATTTTATGGATTCAACAGCTACTCTTTATTCATACCGACTGGGCGGACTTCTTGTCTGGCGGGATTGATTACGCGGCACTACCGGTATTACTCCTTGGCCCAGCCTTTGCAATTGGAGCTCTCGGTGGCGATGCGATTGAAAGCTTCTTTAAGCGCGCAAAAGGCATCAAATCTGGTGGTTCATGGGTGCCATTTGATCAGATCGACTATATTATCGGAAGTGTCCTTGTCAGCCTCTTCTTTGTGATTTTGACACCTGCTCAATACGTCTGGATATTTGTCGTCTGGTTTATCGTTCACCTCGCCGCAAGCTACATTGGCTATTTGCTCGGACTTAAAAAAGACCCAATCTAGTCCTGGTCTTTACCGGTACTGTACTGCCAGAGTGCGTAAAACCCTAGGATAGTTGAAGCGAATACAATCGCGTATACAGTGATCACGATAATGTGTGGCCACGAGAAGTCGAGAGCTCGAACCGCGATCAGTTCTAACAGCCCAACCCATGTTAATGCCATACTCAATTTACCAGCACGAGTAGGATGGACGTGGATTTTTTTGGTGCGTTTGTAAAAGATAACGAGCGGAATGATCACTTGGGGCAACAGTACAAGGACGACAACCCACCACGGTGCAACTGCTGCTAGGAAGAAGGCAGCAATTGTAAGGAGTGTGCCAATCTTATCAACAGCGGCATCAAATAGTTCGCCAAGTGGGCTTTTGGTGCCTGTTTTATCGGCAACGTAACCATCAAGTATGTCGAGTGCTCGGCCGATAAGAAGCGCCGTGAACGCAATCAAGAAATCTTGGTTAAGTAATGCGTAGATCCCGTAGAGCACCAGACCAAGTCCGATAATCGTAATGACGTTTGGAGGAGTGAGGTAGCCGTTTGTTGCAGCGGCTACTTTTTGAATAGATGATCGGTCGGCTGGTTTGATTAATTCCCAGTCGGGCTGTTTTTTGGTTCGATGTAAGTTCATAGGTCTATTATAAGTGTTTTATATACAAAAAACCGCCTTTAGATAAAGACGGTTTAATAATATTGGTTGCGGGGGTAGGATTTGAACCTACGACCTTGTGGTTATGAGCCACACGAGCTGACCGGGCTGCTCCACCCCGCGATACAGGATTTATATTAACAGATGTGGGCTTTAAATTCAACCTTTTAGCAGATGTGGTATGCTTAAGGTAAGAATAACGGGTGGGGCGAAAAAGGGGAATCGTGCCATGTCTGAAGTACTTAAATTAACTGACGAACAAAAAGAAGATATTTATATCGCCAGTGGAAGCACGCATGTCGACTTGGCTGTAGAGACTGCCGAGGCAATGGGGCTCACGCTGGGCGACGATATCCGAAAAACCTTCCCGAGTGGCGAGAAGTACTTCCGTTATGGCGAATCAATTCGTGGTAAACACGTCTTTGCAATGCAATCACTCGTTGAATCAAAAGAAGGGTCAGTGAACGACTCCCTTTTTGAACTCTTTTTGATGATTGATGCAGCTCGTCGTGCATCTGCCAGTGAGATCACCGTTATGATGCCATACATGGCGTATGCTCGTCAGGACCGCAAGGCAAAAGGCCGCGAACCTATCTCTGCCGCTGCGACGATTAATACACTCCAGACACTTGGTGCAAGTCGACTCGTCAGTGTCGATATGCACTCCCCGCAGACTCAAGCGGTGTTCGATGGTCCGTTTGACCACCTCACTGCCGAAGGACTCATTCGCAAAGCACTCAAGGCGCGCATTGATGATTCGCATGATGAATTTGTGGTCGTCTCCCCAGACGGTGGCCGCGCAAAAGCATCCGAACATTACGCTGAACGACTTGGCATTGATGTGCTTCATATGCCAAAGTCTCGTGACCGAAAAGACTCAAGTCAGATTTCTCGCCCCAAGACACTCGAGGGTGTTGAAGGCCGAACTGCCATTATGGTGGACGACATGATTGATACTGCGGGGACACTTGTCTCGGCAGCCGAAGTATTACAGAATTCGGGCGCGAGGGGAGTGATCACCGCTTCGACTCACGGAGTATTCTCGAACCCAGCTCTCGGACGACTCCAAGATTCAGAGGCGATTAGTGAGGTGATTATTACTGACACACTCCCTATGTATGATGCGAAAGAAGTACTTGGTGACCGACTGACTGTGCTTTCAAGTGCACCGATGCTCGCAAAAGCAATGGCACAGATCGCCACGAATGGCTCGGTATCAGAGGTGTTCCACGGACGTAACTACTTCTAAACAAGCTTGCTGGCGGCGACGCGAACGGCTTCTGCCCAGCTAAGGAAGGCGTGTGGCGTGTCGGCAATTTGTGTAGCCGTTAGGTTGTGCTTTACGGCAAGCCCGATTTCGTGAATCATTTCACTGGCGTGTGGCGCAACGATTGTTCCACCTAGAACCACACCTTTTTTATCGGTGATGATCTTTACGAATCCGTCCCTAAAGTCTGCAGTGTTGCTGCGGGCAATGATGTTAAGCGGTGCAACGGCTTTGTTGATTGCAAGGTCACGTTTGTGGCAGTCGTCTTCAGTCAAACCAACATGCGCAACTTCTGGTGAGGTAAAGATAATCCCAGGAGTTGCGGTGTAGTCGGGGACGAGTTTCGATTTTTGGAAGAGGTTATGTGCAGCAACGCGGCTTTCAAGCAGGGCAGAGTGGGTATGGCTGTCGCGACCCAGTACATCACCGGCTGCATAGATATGCTTGGTGGTTGTCTGGAGGCTATCGTTTACTTCGATGCCTTTTGGCGTGTATTTTACAGAGGCGTTTTCGAGCCCAAGGTCAACATTAGGAGTGCGACCAGTTGCAACGAGGATTTCATCAACTTTAACGAACTTCTCAGCGCCACCGCGAGAGATAAGAACGCGTTTACCAAGCCCTTCCTTAGTGACCGAAAGAACGCGAGAGTGGGTGAGGGTAGTGACGCCTTTTTTGTCGGCGAGTACTTTTTCAATCAACTCCCCTACCTCACTATCTTGATGTGGGAGGAGGCGAGATGCTTGTTCGGCAATATATACCTTAGTACCGAAGGTTGCCATCAACTGGGCAATTTCGACACCGTGGCTGCCGCCGCCAATAATAAATAAGCTCTTTGGCGGACGAATTGTTTCAAGGATGGTGCGAGGAGTAAAGAATGAGACATCAGTTAAGCCTTGGATATTAGGCGTTGCCCAAGACGATCCTGTTGCAATCAAGAACTTTGCAGCAGACAAGTGGCGGCGGTTGACACTGATTTCGTGAGGAGTTAAGAAATGGGCAGTGGCGTTAAATGCACTAATGCCATGGCTTTCGTAGAACTTACGGTTACCAGCAGCGCCGGTTCGTTTGACGGCAAGGTCCTTCCAGGCGCGGATAGACGGGTAGTTATAGCCAAGGGTAGAGGTGCGAAGGCCAAATTTGTCGCCATGACGAGCTTCGTCGTAGAGGCGGGCAACATGAAGGAGTGATTTTGTTGGGACATCGCTCCAGTTCGGTGAGTCGCCGCCAAAGGTATCGCCTTCGACGATTGCGACACGCTTCCCTTGCCTTGCGGCAATCGTTGCTGCAGCGCTTCCGCCAGCGCCGCTGCCGATTACGATGAGGTCATAGTCAAAGTTGTGTGATTGGGCCATTCTTTCTCCTTATAACGTGATGCGATGTTGTTCATATAAATAGCCGGCGTCGGGATGATGACGACTGAGGTGCTTGCCGGCAACGCGTCGTATGTCGTGACTGGTTACTTCTGGGTGCGACTCAAGCCATCCTAAGACCTCTTGTGTCACCGACCGAGCAACTTGGTCTGCTTGTCCTGTTGGT
>Ga0247804_10000631_pt1 | contig 16211 bp, 22 predicted proteins | sample UWRJL029104C1_FD_181142 | JGI IMG/M metagenome (GOLD analysis project Ga0247804, IMG submission 181142) | Plant litter microbial communities from Arlington Agricultural Research Station in Wisconsin, United States - UWRJ-L029-104C-1 | ecosystem: Environmental > Terrestrial > Plant litter >...
CTGGGCCGGAAACGTCCTCACTTTTAAGGGCCAATTTGAACGCCCGGACGTGGCCGTGCCCATGGTGTTCACCGCCGAAGACGATGCTTTTGGGTGGATTGCCGAACATTGTGCCGACGATGACGCGTTAGATGATTTTTACGTCATGGCCGTTCGGGGGGCCAAATGAGCAAACACACGCCGGGACCTTGGAAATACGTCGCCGCGCATGGCGAATTCGAAATGTACAAACAAGCCGAGATTGTTGGGGCCGACGAGGAAGGAATCGCCTATCCGTTCCCTCTCAATTTGTCGCCGCCCGGAAGACGTGAAGCCAACGCCGAACGCATCGTCCAATGTGTGAACGCCCTGGAAGGCGTGGAGAATCCGGCTGAGGCACTCCGCAAGGCGCTATTCGCTCTCTACCGTGTAGCCCAGTCCGACCTTGGCGAGAACGGTGAGCGCGCAGCGACCGCACTTAAGGCGCTTGGTTATTGCTGCCACGAGGACCGCCATGCACTCGCCGCCTTGGGGGTCAAATGACCTTAACCGAACGCCTCCTCCAACACGACTTCGCCTACGAATATTCGGACAACCACGCCACCTGGACGCGCGGTCACGAACAATTCACGGCCATCCTGACCATGATTACCGACCCGCAAGCCTTGGCCGTTGCTTCCATGTTCGCCGAACGTTCGCCCGACCCGGACGGATACCTTCGGTCACTTCAACTAGCCCTTGAAAGGAACACAAATGGAACACGCTAAGCCATTCACCGGTTTCGATGACCTCTTATCCGCATTCGTCGCGGCCAAGAAGGCGGCAAAACAAGCCGACGAAGCGTTAGAAACCCTTAGGCTTCAGGTCATGGCGACTGCCCCGCACAACACGACCGACAAATTCAAAGTCGTCATCGCCGAATCCACGTCCGAACGCCTTGAAGGCCTTAAAGCCATCAAGGACAAGTCCCCGTCCCTCTTCAAAGCCCTTCAATCCGCCGGTTGCATCAAAAACACCGTGTCCACACGCCTAACCGTCGAACCACTTGGTGAAGAATAAAGCCCCGGCGCCGCCGTGCGAACATGCGAACACGCAATTAACACGGCGCGCCTTCTAATGTTCGCACGTGCGAACTAACATTCTCCATTAGCCCGATTTGGGCATGGAGGATTCCTCAAATGGCACGTCAGCGTTCCCCCGAAACCGCCCCGGCACCGTCTCGCGTCTTCAAGGGCCAAGTGGAAATTTTCCACGACTTGTTCGTCCTCTCGACGGCAAAAATGCTCCGCGACACGTCCTATAACCAGCAACCGTCCGAAGACACGCTGATTCCCGTCGACCATCAGCACTTCTTCCACACGGTCGACTCCAACGGGAAAAAACAAACCACTTGTTCGCCCATCGGCGGCCATTTCCACGTCATGGAACTAATCAGCGAAGCCGAAGGCGACAAACCCGCCACCTATCGCTGCGGACCCCCGGTGAAAATCATCAAACAAAAGGTCGCAGGCAAATTCCGCGACGTTGCCGTTCCCATTGCCTACGACTTCCACACCCACGACGTGGTGTATCACCATTCCGGCGTCATCAAGATGCGTGTCGGCAATGCCGAAGCCGCGCGCGCCGTTCCCGCGCCGCCGCCCGTTCCTGCCGGTGTGTTGGAGGGTTAAATGTCCCTTCGTCAAACCGTCATCAAACATTATCAAGACGCCGTTAAAGTCGCCAAGGTTCCCGACGAACTGAAACGTTCGCTCAAGACCAATGAACGACTTCCGGTGTTCATCGACAACCTCGTTGTGCAAATCGGCATGGCGCCGAAAAATTATAAGCCCGAAGTCGTGCAATACGTCGTTCATCAAATGACTGGCCAATTCCTCACCAACGTTCACCGTAAAGCCGAAGAGGCGCGAATGAGCGATTTGGCGAAATCCACCATTCGGCAAAACCACGCGGAGTTTCTAAACGTCGAAGAGGCTGAGGACCAAAGCGATGGCGACTAAAAAAATGGGGCGGCCCACTAAGTACAAGCCGGAATACTGCGAAGCACTCATTGATAATTCGCGCGAAGGTTTCACCTATGAGGCGTTCGCAGGAAAAATCGGCGTTAGCGTCGAATGCTTGCATGAATGGTGCCGCGTTTATCCTGAGTTTTCTGAAGCCAAAAGGAAAGCCAAGGTCGCACAACGTGCGTGGCTAGAGGGAATGGGACGCGCAATGATGGCGGGAAAAATTCCCGGCGCCGTTCCTTCCGTTTGGATTTTCTATATGAAGAACTGCCAAAACTGGCGCGACAATCCGTCCATTGACCAAGAAGACGTTGAGGCAATCGAGTTTAGTGATGAATAAGCCCATTAAAGAAATCAAACCGGCAACGTACAACCCGCGCAAGATTTCCGGCGTCGCGTTCCAAGGTCTTTGCGAATCGCTGAAGAAATTCGGAATGCCGCAGCCTCTTGTTGTGAATAAACGCACGGGTGTTTTGGTGAGTGGCCATCAGCGTTTGAAAGCCGCCGAAGCAATCGGGTGGACCGAAGTCCCCGTGGTGGAAGTGGACCTTTCCCCGTCGGAAGAAAAGGCACTTAACGTCACGCTTAACAATCGCGCCATCGCTGGCGAATTCATCGAAGGCCTAGACGAACTGCTGGCGGAAATCCGCCTGGACCTCGGCGACGATTTCATGGCATCGCTTCGCCTTGGCGACGTTGAGATTCCCGAAGTCCACATGGGTTCGAACACCGAACAATTGAAGAAAGAAGTCATCGGCGCGACCGAACTAGGCGAAGAAGAATTCCGAGAGTTCGCACACCGTTGCCCTAGGTGTTCCTTTGACTTCAACTAGACCGCCGCTTGTTCGCGGACCTTGGAAGCTGAAAGACCTTCCGGCCCCCGGGCCGCTGAAAGTCTTTTCCTGTTTCCACTGCGGCGGCGGTTCGTCGATGGGTTACAAACTCGCGGGAATGGACGTGCTCGGCGGTGTCGAAATCGACCCGGAAATGATGCGCGTTTATCGGGGCAACCATAAGCCAAAACTAAGTTACCTCATGGGCGTGCAAGAATTTAAACGCATCCCAAACGAGCAGCTCCCGGCGGCGCTTTTCAATTTAGACATCCTTGATGGGTCGCCCCCTTGTTCGTCGTTTTCCATGGCGGGTTCGCGTGAAAAGAAATGGGGCGTGGCCTCTAAGTTTCGCGAAGGCCAATCGGTCCAAGTGTTGGACGATTTGTTCTTCGACTTCATCGACATTGCGGCGAAGCTGAAGCCGAAAGTCGTCATCGCGGAAAACGTGAGTGGCCTCATCAAAGGTAACGCGCGCGGATACGTTAAAGAGATTTTCGAAAAGTTCCGCCAGGCCGGTTACGACACGCAGCTATTCCTTTTGAACGCTTCCATGATGGGCGTTCCCCAGCGACGTGAACGCGTGTTCTTTATCGCGCGACCGCCTGAGTGGAATAAGTTTGCCCTCAACTTCTGCGAACCCGTGGTGTCGGTGCAAAAGGCTTGGGCCGATTTACCCGAACAAACGGCCAACGCACTTTCGCCTGAGACACGCGCTCTTTGGAAACGCGCTGCCCCTGGTGAATCCATGGCGGCGTACAACAACGGGAACGGATTCAATAACGTTAAGCTGTCGTGGGCGAATCCATGCGGAACGGTTGCCGCAAGCGGTGCGCTTTACCATCCGAAGGTTCCGCGCATGTTGTCCGACATGGAGATTCTGCGCCTGCAAAGTTTCCCCGACGATTACAACTTCGGCACCCTTGGCGCCCGTTACGTTTGCGGAATGTCGGTGCCGCCTTTTATGATGCAAAGAGTGGCCGATGCAATTGCACGGCAATGGGGGGTCTGATGCCTTTTGACGTGTTGGTGTTGCTTTGTTTTTGTTTGTTCTTGGCCATCATGATGCGGCGGATTTAACCCGCGCATGAATCTCACTATCCGCTATAAGCGCAATGCGCACCAGCGGGAATTCCACGCGGATAAAACAACTAAGCTGCTTCATTTATCCACGGGCTTTGGTGGCGGAAAATCTTATGCGGCGGTGATGAAGTCGCTCGACCTTTCGATTCTGAATCGCCGTACACATGGCGGCCTTATGTGTCCGACCTATGGGGAATTCAAACGCGACATGCTTCCGCTGTTTGAAGACATCCTTGAATCGAACAAAATCCGTTACGAGTATCACAAGACCGACCATTATTTTTCGTTTCCCTGGACGAAGAAAATGCTTTGGATTGCGTCCGCCGAAAACAAACTGCGCGGACCTAACTGGGGTTGGGGCGTGATTAACGAGTTAACGCTTTGCCCTATTGTGCGTTATCGGGAATTCATGGGCCGCGTTCGGGACAAGCGCGCGGTCGTTTCCCAAATCGCAAGCGTCGGAACGCCCGAGGGAATCTCATCCGACTATTACGAATTTTTTATCGAGAAACCGCCGGTCGGTCTTTCCACCAAAGTCATTTACGGCGACACGCGTGCGAACCTGGACAACTTGTCCGCCGAATACATTCCCATGCTAGAGGCAGCCTACGACCAGAAAATGCTTCAGGCGTATCTCAAAGGTCTTTGGGTGAACATGAATGCGAACCAATTCTATTACGCATTCGACCCGGCGGTTAATGAAGACAAATCAATGGTCCCAATGTCCGGGCTTAAGGCGCATGTGGCCATGGACTTCAACGTCGATTACATGACGGCGACCATTTGGCATTACGACGGGGCGAACCTGTACGGCGTCGATGAAATCGTTTTGCCCCACAATGCGGACACGGTGAAAATGACCGAAGCCCTTAAGGCGCGTGGATACCGTCCGGAAACGACAACCATTTACCCCGACCCGGCGGCCAAGGCGCGTTCCACCAAAGGCCTTCCGGACGCGACCATTCTTCGTAACCAAGGGTTCACCGACATTCGCATGAAGCTTGCGGCGCCTTCCTTCCGGAAGCGGCAATTGAACATGAATAACCTTTTGGCCAAGGGTGTCATTAAATTCAACCCGGAAAAGATGCCGTCGTTTAAAAAGGACCTGGTGGGCGTTGCGCAAAATCCAATCACCTTGGAAAAGGACAAGTCGAACCCGCGCCTAACCCACGCGTCCGATGGGGTGGATTACATGACCGACATTCTGTTCCCGCTGTCTGGTGAAAAACCCATGGCGCCCCATGTTGTTCGTGTCCGCTAACCTGTTATCCTAACGACCATGCGGTTAAAAAAAGAATCGGAACTTCTGGACCAAAAGGTTCGCACGCAAATCATTGATGAGATTCTCTCGACCGAAAACCAGGTCCGGAAGGCCGACGCGTTCCGACGTTACCAGTGTTACAAGGACCGCACCTCAAGTTACGTGGTGGGGAAACTCCTAGCGCAGTTCGATTCGGCAACCGTGACCGAAATGGGTTACGCGCTTTCGAACATTTCGTTTGTTCGGAAGGTCATCGACAAACTGGCGCGCGTTTACAAATACGGCGTCGAACGTTTCGTTCCCGATAACGAAACCGAAACCGAAGCGCTTCAAGATACGGCGCGGGAACTAGACTTCAATTCCCAAATGAAGAAGTCGAACCGGTTTTATAAACTGTTTCGCAATACGCTCGTCATGATTTCGCCCGTGCGTGCGACCCTTGATGACGATGAAGACAAGTACACGTTAGAGGTGCGACCGCTTGCGCCGTATCTTTACGACGTGGTGGAACATTACGAGCAGCGCGAACAAGCCGTGTGCGTGGTTCTTTCTAACTACGAACCCGTTTCGTTCTCGCCCATTTCATCCGCGCCGACTCCCATTTCCCCTGGCCCCGTGCCGGTTGTGGTGAATCCGGACGGGCGCAAATTCATTGGTGCGCCGATGGATGGGTTTGGGAACGGACGCGATGAAATCATTGCGGACGCCCCCGCCGACCAGGGCAAAGAGGACCGCCGGGAATTTAAATTCTGGTCTAAGAATTACCATTTCACTTGTTACGCCAATGGCGATTTCGTCGATGAAACGCGTGACAACCCCATTGGGGAATTGCCGTTCGTGAACCTGGCGGATGACCAAGACGGTTCGTTTTGGGCCCTTGGCGGTGACGATTTGGTGGAGGGCGCAATCCTTTGCAACGCGCTCATTACCCACATCAACCACGTTGGCGTTACGCAAGGCTATGGCCAGATTGTTATGATCGGCGAAAACCTTCCGCGTAACATTCGCGTGGGTCCGAACAAGGCAGTGCTTTTGCCGTTCAAAGGACAAGAAGGGGAACCTCAACCCAGCTTTGCATTCCACACGGCAAACCCCCCGCTTCAAGAGCTGCGCGGTTTGGTGGAAATGTACGTGGCGCTTTTGCTTTCGACGAACAACCTTTCGACTTCCGGTGTGGCATCGCAGCTTAACGGAACGGCGGGCTTTGCGTCCGGCATCGCCATGATTTTAGACAAAGCCGAATCCATGGAAGACATCGAAGACCAACGCCAAGTGTTCCAAGATGCGGAACCTGAAATCTGGGGCATCTACTCTAAGTGGCATCAGCTTTATTCCGACCAAAAACTTTTGGTGGACGTGCTCCAAGCGATTCCGTTCCCTAGCGACCCGAACGTTGTGGTTCGCTTTGCCGACCCGGCACCCATCATGAGTGAACAGGAACGCCTTGAAGTGCTTAAACTTCGCCGCGACCTTGGTCTTGATACGATGGTTGATTTGATCAAACGCGACAACCCGCACTTAACGGACGCGGAAGCGGACGAACATTTGAAAGCGCTGCTGGAAGAAAAGATGGCGGCGGCACAAACGGCCATTCAAACCATGCAAGGCACGGCGACGGAAGGAACACCCGATGGCGAAGGTAACGACGTTAGCGACGAAAGCAGCGACGGCATCGAAAATCGACCTGGAGATTCCGACGACGAACCCGACGCTGAGGGATGAAATCAAAGAGCAGGTCGGTGATTTCCTAAAGGAGCAAATCCTTATGTCGGTTGCCGAACGCACCGACCCGTTCACCGGTCGTGCCTTTAAGCCGTTGTCGAAAAGCTACGCCAAGTACAAGCAGGCGCAAGGCAACTCGCCGGTGCCGAACCTTGAACTAGATGGCGACATGCTAGACGCGCTTGATTACCGAATCACCCCCGATGGCATTGAGCTTGGCGTGTTCGGTGCGCAAGCTGGGAAAGCTGATGGGCACTGCGATTTTTCCGGGGATTCGAACATTCCAACGCGCAGGTTTTTGCCCGAGGATTCCCTTGGCCGGTATCAGCGCGACGTGGACATGATTATTCAAGACGCGCTTGGCGATACGGTGGAGATTCCGGAAGACCGCCTTGAACGGTTTTCGCAATTCCTTGACGGTGCGGGAATGAATAAAACGCAGGAGCGCGAACAACTTTATGCGTTCCTCAATGCATACTTTCCAAACCTAACGGGGCGCGCGTCCATTAAAACGGCGGTGCTTAGGCTTCCGGATTTGGTTGAAATGCTGGACGGCGAAGACCTCTTGGACCTTTTATGAGCAACGTTCGCACCGACTTCCGTAACGCCAAAGGCGTGGTGAAGAAATTGAACGACCGCAAAGTTCAATACAAGGTGGCCGAGGTCATCACCTCTTATGCGAAGCGACTCATTGCGTCGGGGCAATCACCCCTCCAAGGCGATGGGCGTTACGCGAAGTACCTCAATGAGGAGCGTTACCCCGGCAACCGGAAACCGCGACGCCCGGTGAATCTAAATTTAACGGGCAAAATGCTTCGGTATTTAAAGACGTGGATTGGCGAAGGCGGCATTCTTCGTTACGGATTCCGGGCGGGCGACACTCCCGAAGACGTGATGACGCGTGCGAAGGCGCATCAAGACGGAACCGAAACCATCGTAGCGCGTCCGATGGTGCCGACCCATGGCCGGAAGTTTGCCGTCTCAATTCAAAAAGCCATCCGCGATGTTTACACTTCGGCGCTTCGTGATATTCTACGTATGTCTAAGTAGATGATTCGTCCTTAGATCAATCAAAACAATTCAGCGGGGGCCGTGCCCCCACCATAAGGGCCGTGCCCTGAAGGAAGAAATTCATGAGCGATACCGTCGTTGACCCCACCCCTTTGCCTAAAACCGTTAGCTTCGAAGACTATGAGCGCATGAAAGCGGACATGGTTAAGTACAAGTTGAAGGCCCAAAGCTTTGAGGAGGAAACGAAGAAGAAAGACGAAGCGGCTTTACGTGAGAAGGAAGAGTGGAAAAAACTCGCCGAACTCAAAGAGCGTGAAGCTGAAGAAGAACGGCAGAAGAATAAAAACTTCTCCCTCTCCTACGTCCGTAAACTTCGTATCGACGCCGTTAAAGATGAATGTCTGAAGCTTGGAATCCGAACTGAGGCTTTGCCCGATTTGGCACTTCTGACTTTTGACTCCCTCATTGTCCGTCAGGACGCGAATGAAGAATACGTTGTGGTTGGTGCCAAGGATGAGGCGGAACGCATGAAAATGCTGCGGCCCCATTGGTTTGGTTCAAAGGGTGCTCCGCGTGTAAATGGAAGCGCCCCTGAAGTTACGCCTAAAGAGGCCACGAAAGTTTCGGTGGCCGATTACATGAAGGCAGAAGCGGAAGCACAGAAGACCGGAGATTGGTCTAAGGTCGCCGAGCTAGCTGCCCAGTTTAACAAACAACAAGGGGGATAAATGGCAGATTTCATCAACACCACTTCCACCCTGTCGGCCATCGTGCCGCAGGTCTGGAGTCAAAATTACTACGACGTTCTACTCGCAGAACTTCCGTTCAATTCCATCATCGACCGTTCTTGGGAAGGCGAAATCCGTTCCTTGGGCGACCGGGTTAAAATCACTTCCTTCGCCGAATTCGGCGATGCCGTTCTGATTGGCGAAGAAGTCGCCAATGATGCCGATTCCATCGGCGTGACCCAACAAGAGTTGGTCATCAACTCCCGCGTTGGAAAAGATTTCATCTTGACCGGCACCGTGCAGATTCAATCCCTGCCCGCCATGACTCAGCTTCGCAAGTTGGCCGAATACGCCATCATGAAGAAGATGCAGTCTTTGATCGTCGCCGCCATTGTTCCTTCGGCGTCTGCTCCGGACCATCAAATTGCTTATGACTCCGGCACCACGCTGGGTCTTGCGGACATCCTAGAAGCCAAAGAACTTCTGGACGCCCAAGACGTTCCCCTTAGCGACCGCCACATGGTTCTTGGCGCCGCCCAATGGAACGACTTGTTCAACATCACTGGCTTCACCTCCAGCGACTTCTTGTTGACCGGAGCTCCGTTGCAAACCGGCCAAGTGCCCACCCAACTTTTGGGTTTCACCCCCCACTTCACCACGACCGCCGGGAACGTGAGCTACTTCTTCCATAAGTCGTTCATGACCATGGCCGCTCAGCAAGGTCTCAACATCCGCGAGTACGACCTCGGGCCCACCGGTCTGCGTGCAACCCGCGTGAACATCGACACCTTGTTCGGCATCAAACAATTGGACAACACCCGCGTTGTCACGATTTCCTAAGGAGGAATGATTTATGGCACTTGGATATGTCGGTGGAAAACACTACCACGTTGAAGAATACGTTTATGATTTCGCCGTAGACGGTGGCGCCATCGGCAACATCGACCTTTCGGCCAAGGCGGGTTCCGCCCCTTTGCCTGCCGATGCCGTCGTGTTGCGCGTCAACACCATCGTTCACACCACGCTGGCCTCCGGTGGAGCTGCCACGGTGTCCATCGGTGACTTGGGTTCGACCGCTCGTCACTTGGCTTTGACCGCTTTCGATAACGCGCAATTCACCGTGGACGCCCCTAAGGCACTCTCCACCGCGCTGCCCCGTTACGTGTCGGCCACTGCTAATGACCAGAAGGTCTCCATCAGCATCGCGGTTGCCCCTTTGACTGCTGGCAAAATGTCGGTGCTCGTGGAATTCGTCCGTCCTCAGGCCGCTTTGCAATAAGTGATTCGGGGCGGGCTTAACGTCCGCCCCCTTTCTTTTCTAAGGGGGTCTTATGATTCTGCAACCTGCCCAAACGGTTTCTTATTTGTTGGTTCCGGCGGCAACGCCTACGCCTGCAACCGAGGTTGGTTCTTTGACCAACACTCCGGCGCTTGTTCCTAACCCGGTGCCTTAATGATTTTCCCGGTCATCGAAGTTGAACCTGTCGTCCAGGTCGGGGACAAGACGCGCATTAGCGCGGTGAAGTCTTTTGCCTCTGGCGAAGCTTCGCCCATTACGCTTGTAAGAATCCGTCCGGTTTCTTCTGGCGATTGGTTCACGGTGACTGGTGATGATTACCGGGATTGGTACCTGGATTGGGCTTATTCCGCCGCTGCTGAAGTGGCGCCGCAAGTTGAAATCACCACGAACGGTTCGCCCGTTGTGGTGAGTGGCGCCATCAACGTTGTGACGGCGGCGACGGACAATTTGTTTTCAACCGATTCCGATTTGCAGCTCCATGAAACGGACATTTTGAAATGGGTGGCCGATGGCCGTTCATCGTTCAAAGATATCCACCGCCGGGCCCAAAAGGTCATCCTTCAATGGTTAGACCGCGAAGGTTACATTTCTTATAATCGCACTCCGTTTACCGCCGCCGATGTTTCCAACATCGAAGAAGTAAATGCGTGGGCAACGTACACGGCACTGCGGATTATTTTCGAAGGCATCTCAAACGCCAGCGATGACGTGTTCCGGGAAAAGGCGATTCGTTACGATAAGGAAGCCTTGCACGCGCGGTCCCGCGTGGTGCTGCGCCTTGATGCCGATAACGACGGCGATACGGATTACACGGTGGACCTGGAGCTAAGCACTGGCAACGTGGTGCGGCGGTGAGTCTTGCGTCTTTCAGGCCGTTCCTTGCCCAGCGCATGGTGGGCTTAGGGTTTGAGCAATGGAAAGACGCGTTCAACGTTGAGAACATTCCCGCGACCCGCCTTCAAAAGGCGTTCCATTTAGAGACGATTACCGGCGCAGGCGTGCGGCAAAACATGCACGCGCAAGAAGTGAACCTCGATACGACCATACGCATTTGGCAAAAGGGTTTCCGCAATCCGTCCGATGCAATGGACGCGGCGCTTGTGAGCGTGGACCGGATTTGCCTGGACCTGCTTTCGGTTCCACAACGCATCGGTGGACCGGTGAAAAACATCACCCTGGGTGCCATCACCCTTGCGCCTATCAATGATTCAAACGACAATATCGTGGTGGCTAGCATTGGCTTGACCGCCTACGTAATTCTAGCGACCACTTAAGAGGGGATTTATAAAATGGCAAAAGACGTATCTGCAATCCGGGTTGAAGCCGTTGACGTTTACCTGGGTGGCCAAGCCATCAACACGGTTACGGCAACCGCCGACGTGGCTGACTCCCTTGACGGTGATTACTTCACTTTGACCGATTCCGATGGCGACCTTTACCACGCTTGGTTCAACACTTCGGGCGGTAGCGCCGTTGACCCCGCCCCCGGTGGCGGAAGCGTGGCCATCGTCGTTCCTTTAACGACCGGAGCTTCGGCGGCCACGGTGGCGTCCGCCATCGCAACCGCTTTGAATAGCTCCCCGGCCCTGGTTGGCGCGACCGCCGACGGTTCGGTCGTGACGATTAAAAGCGCGTCCCTTGGAAGCCAAACCGTTGGCGCTGGGACTTCCGGATTCACCGTGGCCGAAGTGTCCGAAGGTTCCATCGTGGAGCTTGGTTACATTGACGGCGACATTGAACTGGAATTTGAAGAACAAATCGTCGATGTCACGGCGCAACAAACCGGCACCGACATCATCGGCGGTATCCGCACCGGCAACAACCTGTCCGGATTCACCCTGACGCTGAAACAAAACGACGCCGTGGTTCGTGAAAACGTCATCAAACAATTCGGTTGGGATTCCATCACCCCTGGCGGTGGCACCGAACTGGTTGGCCTTGGCGACACTAAGCGTTTCCTTCAGGCGACTTCGCAAGCCAAACGTTTGGTCCTTCACCCGACGCAACTCGACGTGTCGGACAAGTCCCGCGACTTGATGTTCTGGCAGGCGTATCTGTCTTTTGACGGAATCAACTTCAGCGGTGAAAACACCCAAAATTTGACGTTCACCGTCCGCGTTTTCCCGGACCCGCAGGTTCCCGCCGCCATCAACAAAATGGCGTTTGGTGACTGGACCCAATACTAAGATTAGGATTTTCCGATGTTGGAAATCCAAGAACAAGTTTCGAACGTCAAAGTTAAAATCAAAGGCGTCGAATACGCTTTAACGGCCCCGACCGCCGGGGACTTAGAAGACATGGAAGCGTCCCTTGCGGGGGGCGCTGGCCAAGTCAAAACGGTTATCGAATTCTTGGTTTCGCTGGGTTTACCGCGTGACGTTGTTCGTTCCCTGACGAGCGATCAAATGCGTTTGATTGTTGATACCGTCTCGGGAACAAAAAAAAACTAAGCGGCAAAATCTACCGATTCGCTAGACTTGCCCGTTTCTTCGGTTGGGGACATGGGGAGATTTCAAAGATGCAGGCAAGTCTAGCTGCCGAGTACTTCAAAGCCGTCGAGCAAATCGAAGCGCAGGAAGCTCTCCTGGCCATGGCGATTGCGGACCATCCGCACAACAAGACGGAAATCCGTAAATCGTTTCACAAAAAAATCTACGGTATCGGTTATCCTGAAACCAAGGAAAAGCGCCCCATCCATTCGATGGAAGAATTGGCGCGTTTAATGATGGGCGGGAACCGTGGCTGATAACATTGAAGTACAAATTGTTCTGGACGGGAAAACCTACACCGCCCAATTGAATCAAGCCGAAGCGGAGAGCGCCAAGGCCGGTAAAAAATCCGGCGACGGATTCGAGAAGGGATTCTCTAGTTCTTTAAGCGGCCTCAAAACTGCTTTCGCTGGAATCGCCGCCGGTCTTATCGGCGCGTTTTCCGTTAAGGCAATTGTCAGCGCGGCATCCGAACAACAAAACGCCATCAACCAATTCGGCGCATCGCTTGCGGCGGTCGGCGGATTTTCCAAACAAGCCGTTTCCGATTTCACCGATTACGCCGAAGCGTTGCAAAATACGACGGGGGTTGCTGATGATCTTATCCAAACGAATGCATCGCTCCTCGTTAGTGTTGGTGGCCTCACTGGCCAAGGCCTTAAGGACGCTACTAAAGCCTCTCTTGATTTGGCTGCTGGCCTTCGGATTGACGTACAGTCCGCCTTCCAATTGGTGGCGAAAGCCGCCAGCGGTAATACGGCTGCATTAGGACGATACGGAATCAAGGTTAACCAGGCCGGAACTGATTCGGAAAAGTTCGCATCCGCCTTAGACAAAATCCAATCGCGTTTCGGCGGCCAAGCCGAAGCACAACTGAACACGTTTTCGGGCGGCATCACCGCGCTTAAGAACGCGTTCGGAAATCTTTTGGAAGAGCTGGGAGGGTTCATTGTCCGCAGTCCTGCAATCACCGCTTTGTTCAAGGCAATCGTGGGGGGCATCACTAGTCTAACTGGAAGCGTAAAAGGATTGGGGGCGGAGAACAAAGACGTGCTCCGCCCCATGGTTTTAACGTTTTTGGACATTGCCAAGGCGATTACTTATGTCGTGGTTCCTGCCGTTACGGTTTTAAGCAATTGGTTTAAGTCTATGGGCGCCCTCATTGGGGGCGTTGCATCTGTTCTTTATGACGCATTTTCTGGGGATTTCGCCGGTGCCTTAGAAGGTTCCAAAATGGTCATTTCCGAATACATGACCAACATCATGAACCTTGGCCAAGGCGTGGCGGACAACACGGTGGCGGCGGTTGGTTCCATCAACACGGTGATTGCTACCGTAACCGCCGCATCGGAAACGCTGAAGCCTGTTTATGAGGACATGAAAAACGGCATCGCCGAAGTCGCTTATAAATTCGAAGCTGAGCTTAAGAAAATCAATGACGCCATTCAAACGTTCCTCATTGATTCGGCGACGAATGGGATTGCGGCATTCGGTGCGGCCCTGGTTAAAGGCGGGTCGGCGTTTAAAACGTTCGGCAAAAGTCTCTTAGGGTCCCTTGGCGATTTGGCCATTAGCATCGGTAAAACGATTCTTTTCTCCGGTATCGCCATTGAGGCTTTGAAGAAATCTCTTGTGGCCTTTACCGGCGTTGGCGCCGTGGTCGCAGGTATCGCGCTTATCGCAATCGGCGGCGCGCTTAAGGCGCTTGCTGGCGGAAGCGGTGGCGGCGGTTCTTCTAACTCGACCGGTTCGGCAATCTCTCAAGGGTCTAGCGGCGGCGCCGTGCAAGCGGCGGCGGATTCCGACGTGGGGCAATCGCGTGTGGAACGCGGGCCGAACGTCGTGGTGAACGTTGAAGGCAACATCCTTGACCGGCGGCAAACCGGATTAGAACTTGCAGAAGTCATCAGTGAAGCATTCGGCGGACAAGCCGTGGTGTTCGGGGCGTAAATGAGCAAAACTTATGTGGCCTTTTATTACGGGCAAAACGTGGACCAAACCAATTTCGCCATCGACTTTAACGAAGGCGGCGCGGAATTGCAGGCGTCCATTCCGGTGGCCGACTACACGCTCACCGAATTAATGGCCGCCGTTGAATCGGCGCTGAACCAAACCGGTACGGAAATTTACAGCGTGAGTGTCGACCGCGACACGCGCCGCGTAACCATTTCGGCAACCGGCAATTTCAGTTTGCTAGTTGCAACCGGAACCCGTTCCGGCGTTCACGCGTTCGATTTGCTGGGGTTCACGGGTGTTACGGATTTAACGGGGGCGACGACCTACACTTCTGTTTCGGCTTCCGGTTCGGAATACGTGAGTCAGTTTTGGCCGCAGGACTTCATGCCCGCCGCGAACAATCGGCAGTTCATTGACCCCACCGTCAATGAATCGGCGTCTGGTGAAATCGAAGTCATCAAGTTTGGTGAACGTCGGTTCATCGAAATGAATATTCGTTTTGCCACCGACATCGAACAACCGTTTTGGGGACCCATCCGGAACAATCCAACCGGCGTGGAAGACCTGATTTCTTTCCTTGAATACGCCACGACAAAAGCCAAGTTTGAATTCATGTTGGATTCGGAAGACCGAAACGTTTTCGAAAACGTGTTACTCGAAGCTACGCCGCAGGACAGCACGGGCACGGCGTTTGAACTTTCCGAGTTATACGGCCAAGGGCTTTACGGTTACTATGAGACTGGAATCATCCGTCTAAGAAAGGTCTCCTAAATGGCAGTCACGAACGGGCAGCTCGCCAATCAAACGACGTTTAACGCGGCCTTCATGTCGCGCACTCAAGACACGTCCACCGTGGGCAAAGTTGATTTGGACAATGCGGACACCGTGTCTGGCGATGCGATTGAAAACGCGCAACGCGAATTCAATTCGATGTCTTCGTTTGTTGGCAAAGCCATCAACCTTTTAAAAGACGCGCTTCCGTCTTGGACTTCGGGCGCCCCTGATTCTTTGTTCGCACGCGTGGACGCTTTGTCGGAAAACCTTTTCGACGAACCTGATTCGTTCATCAAAACGTTGCGCGTCGAATCGGACAGCGGCAACATTTTGGACCTCGATTCTTCCGTTCCCGTCGTGGTTTTGCCGGGCGGTTCGCTTAACGTTTTGTCCGGAATCGTCGATGGCGAGAACGGAAAGTTTATCGTCATCATCAACGCAAGCACCGTAGATGACGTTTTGCTTTTCCACGATGACCCTGCCGCCACCGTTGGCGACCGCCTTCTTCTTCCGTCTGGCGACAACATCACGCTTGCCCCGTATCAAGGCGCACTCCTTTGCCATTACGGCGGCGAGTGGCGTTACATTGGCGGAAGCGGTTCCGGTGGCGGTGTCCCTGGACCTGACTCCATCGACAATTCCATGATTCAAGACGATGCCGTCCAACGGGAAAACCTGGCGCTTGGCGCAGTCGGGCGCAAAATTCTTTACACTAAAACCTCAAACCACACGGTGGTTTTTAATGAGGACGTGCTTCGGGTTAACGCCGGTGGCGGCGCCATCACCATTACTTTAGATGACCCGACGGACCCACAATTCGACGGGCACGAATACACCATCATTAAAGCTGACAGCTCAATTAACGTTGTTTTGGTTACGGATGGAACGTTGTCTTGGAAACTTTGTTCGCAATCCGAATCTATTACGATGGTTTCGGATGGGGTTTCTTGGTACGTGATGCATCGCTATATTCCGTCTTCGTGGACGCAATCCACGATTGCCTTCGTCGGTAGCGGCGGGTCTAACCCCAGCAAAGGAACCGTTTCGGTTGATTCGTTCCGGTGGCGCCGCG
>Ga0247804_10000632_pt1 | contig 16203 bp, 10 predicted proteins | sample UWRJL029104C1_FD_181142 | JGI IMG/M metagenome (GOLD analysis project Ga0247804, IMG submission 181142) | Plant litter microbial communities from Arlington Agricultural Research Station in Wisconsin, United States - UWRJ-L029-104C-1 | ecosystem: Environmental > Terrestrial > Plant litter >...
GGCTACGCCGATCAACAGTCCATATTTTTCCGGAGAATCCAACTTTAATACAGTTACAATGCTCAGGTAAAGGTTTGCTAGCGTCACAGCGACGATCGCACACGATACGGCGATACTCTTTCGATTGGACATCGTGAGCATTTTGGTGTGCTCTGGAGTACCTTTTTTGTAGATCTGGCCGAATACTGCCCTGCCCAGGAATTTAAGAAATAGAAGGTTCGCAAGTATGTAGAGCGCGCTGCCCGCAATAGCGACGCTTATGAGGTAGTAGTAACTCGTTGGTGCCATTTGATTCTCCTTAGTAGTTTTGGTTGAATGTGTAATTTATAGCGTATCATATTACCGCTTAAAGCCGTTAGCCGCTTGGCCTGGGTCCCAGTTAAAGTTGTCGGATGCTGGAGCGTTAAAGCCGCCAATCACGAAGCCGACTACGAAGCCTATGACACCACCCGCACCCGTACCGGCAGTACCTCCTGTTTGACAGCCTACTGCCGCTCCTCCGAGACCGAATCCAGCTATTGCACCGCCTAAGCCTCCTGCCGTGCATCCTACCACAGCTCCAAATGTCGATCCAGCTCCTGAGTAGTCATTAGCTGTTAGTAATGCGTTATACACGTCGAACTTAATTTGCATAGGTGGCGCGTACGAAACTGGTATGTTATCCATAATAAGCATGCCTGTGCTCGGAGCTCCATTGTAGGTCGATCTCGTTTGACCCGTGAAAGTGAATTTTGTAGTTGAATTTATCTTGATACCACCCGAACCTCCATTAGCGCCTCCTCCGCTAGCACCACCCGTGCTCGCTACTTTTGCCACTGCGGGAGGACGCACTATAACTGCCCGGACTACAGCTGTGACCGCTTGAACAACCTGCTTCACAACAGTCGTGATTATGTGAACTATCTTGTTGATTAGTCCGCTCAGACTGAAGTTCCCACTATAGTCGTTATCATTAATAGGATCACCTACGTAAGTGTACGCATTTGGAGTACCGCCTTCGACAGGATCCACCTGTAGGAACCGTCCTGCGGAAGGCAAGTAGACGCGTGAACCCATTTGGACGATAGGCAGCGAGAATGACACTTCACTTTTCCGTGTGGGATCGGCAGCCCAGCCCATTGACTTGTCACTTGCATTGACAAGATTACTGTTAGTGCCAAACGTCTCACTGTTGCTTGCCTGACCAAACGGTTCGTAGAGGTTGACCGAACTAGTCGGAAGCCCCGTCATACCGACGGTGACCGCCGCGTCGCCGTGGAAATTCTTGAGCGTGTATATAGCTCGTTTTGTAGTATCTGTGTTATTGGGAGAAAGTGTGACGAACACATTACCCGGCAGACTCAGATACGTATCAGTCGTCGAGCAAGTATTATCATTCGTCAGCGAACAGCTTTGCATTACCTTGCCGTCGGCCACATAGCGATACGACTTGGTAAGTACGTTGTTTAGATATTCTTTCTTGCGAAGTACTGATCCGTCTAGGGCTTTAGTGTATACGACTTTTTTTGTGCCTTGTGCGATTTCGGTATTCCTACCTAAACTATCGTAAGTAAGACTAATCGGTACACCTGCACCTGCTAGGGATATAGTATTACCGTGTGCATCATAAGTCGGTGTTCCGATCTGTGTGTCAGAGCTTTTAATGAGCTGGTCTGCAATGTTGTAGCAGTAGTTTGTATTGACCGTGTCCGTTCCATTAGTCAGATTAGTGGCTTTGAAAATCGTCCTGTTAGCGTTTTTGTGAGCATTGAGGTTTGCGCCAGTCTGGTTACACGTTGTAGCGCTTGGGGCGCTGTAATCGTATGTGTATCTCATTTTGTCGATAGTAGCTTGAGTCAGCCTATCTATCTTGTCGTAGGTATAGGTACTTGTCGCCTGTGTGGTATTAAGCTTGTCGGTACTCGTTAGAACCAGTCCGCTAGATGAGAGGGTTGTCGTTTCGTCGTATGCCGTTGCGTCAGTGAATCGAAAGACCGTACCCGTATTGCGTTGCCTAGAATCATATTTGACTTGTTCTAGCTTTAGGGTAGTGCCCGCGGCATTCTTACTTTGAGGATACTGAACGTTTTCGATCCGGCCGAATGCATCATATGTAACGGTTGCATAGATGACGCTGCTGAGCGTGTAATTAGTCAGCCTACTATACGTATCGTAGGATAGAGCTTCGATACCAGCTGGCGAAGTCTTAGATGTAATTCTTCCCTGATTATCATAAAGCGTCGTGGAAGTGTTGCCAAACACATCAACCGTACGGATGGTGCGCCCAAGCAAATCTGTTTCCGTCGTAGAAGTACCTGTGCCTGAATCGTTTGAACTAGTAACGAAAGGGTCTCCGCCTACAGCATAGTTTGTGGTAACTGTATTGCCTTTGCGTATAACGACCCCACTAGAATTAGTTGCGTCAGGCACAATAACTTTGGTAACTCTGCCTCGTTCGTCATAGGAGGTGCATGTCCAACCATCAGTATTTAAGCGAGTAGCCACAATTCGGCCAGCGCTGTCGTAAATAGTCTGCGTTTGACGTGATGTGAGTGGTCCACTACCGTCAGGATCGGGCTCAGTACGGTATTGCATTCGTCCGGCCTGCGACACTGCGTCCGCAACTGGAGTACATGGATTGTCTACAGAGGCTGTTGCAGTGTAGTAAGAATAGGACGTTGTTCCGCCGCCAGGTAAAGTTTTGCTAGTTTGGCGCAAGTAACCTGTGCTTTGGGCTTCGTACCCTGCCGTACCCGTATAATTAAGGCCAGCAGAATCAACGCTTGAGCTAGAAACCGTACCATATGCTGCGTCTTGGTAGGTTGTTCTGAAAGCAGTCGTACCAATTGCGGAATCAGTGGTAGTGGAACTGGTTGTTAATCCGTATGCAGGCGTCATTAGAAGTCCGAACTTATTTGTTCCGAGGCCGGTTCCACTAACGTCTGTAATCCCGGGTCCGCGTAGCCAAGTCTCTATAGCACCTGGACCTGCGCCATCGTCGAAGTGAATGTAATCGAGTCGGAAACGGTACAGCTTGTTCGCTTCAGCGTTGAATGTCGCTTCGTCAGTATTTTGCGTAGAGCCTGCTGTTCTAGTCGTCCATTTACCGTCTAGAATAGATTTGTCGTCGATTAAAAGCTGCACCCCATCATCATGCTTGATGTTGAAAGTATACAATCCGGCTGCGGGGAACTTAATCTTACCCGTAGCACTAAAACCATAGCCGGGAGTAGTCGAGTCTGTCGTTATCGGCACCGCACCCGATGGTACGAAATTCTTACCAATGTGGGTTTGATCTGCGCTATCAATACCAGTAGTGTGAAGTTTTGGTGCTCCAAACAGACTTTCTCCTCGTGCGCCATACCATGATACGGCGGGTGCATTAATGCCTTCGTCGTATGCAGTAGTATTTTTAGGGATCTGAGCCGTATAAGTCGAAAGAGGCTTCCTGTCCGATCCAAACCATGCAACAGGTGCAGCGCCGTATTGCTCAATTGGGCGGTCGTCTTCATCGTAAATGTTAGTACTCATCATGCCAGTTGCATCCGTCGAAGAGAGGATCAAATCTTTTGACGGATCCCAGGCTGTTGATGTACACAAAGCGGCGTTATCGCATAGTTTTGTAGTCCGGAACAAGTTGTCATATTCAAGATATTGCGAATATCCCTTCGGTTCTGTGACATTGACGAGATGTTTCTTTGTAAAGCCAATACCATATTCGTACCAAGCGCTCTGCTGATAATCCGGTGGGTTTACCTGTCCGGCTGGAATGGTCGAGCCAAAAGGCTTTGGTTTTGCGTAAGAGGTAGCTCGTAACAGACCGTCATAGTCGATATTGGTCGTTGTCGACAAGTCCCTGTCGCGTTTTCCGGCCATGATTGCATCGTTTGCAACACTGTCCCTAATTGTGAATATTTGTCCGGCTGGGTCGTATTGCGTGTCATAAGCGTAGTCTGTTAGTTGGTTACCTGGTTTCTCTATTCGCGAAAGGAAAGTTGCATTACTCCAGAAGCTCGTTTGATAATGAAGTTTTGTGACCTTGTTATCCGGGAAAGTTTTGAATGCACAAAGGTATCCATCTGGGGGTGCGCTGAATCCATCCGCGACCGCACATACTGCATCAGCACCTTGTTCTCCCCAATAGTAGAGCTGGCCGTATCGTGATGGGTCGACTCCGTCAATGATCTTACTTAGTTTCGGCATCGCAGTATATGCACTTGTAGACGTGTTTTGGTATTCGTAGCGAAGTCCCGAGGGTCTTTTATCGTCTGCGGGTGTCGAAACCAACGTAACCCTGCCATCAGCGGCGTAATTGTATACCGTGCCACTTATGTCAGTAAGGGTGAAGGTGGCGTCGCTGTTTCTTACGAGATAACCTTCTTCATTTACGGGTGGCTTGTATCCCCCACCGTTCCAAGTGTAAGTATGCACGAATCCAGTAGAGTCGGTCAGCTCTACGTCTCCGCTCGGTTTCGCAGACAAGGACTGGTAGGCAACGTTTCCACCAGGATTAACACTCAACTGCCAATTGCCTGGAATAATTTTAGCGGTATTCGTCAGGTATGCTCCCGGAATTATTTCGTTCCCTGCTGGGCCCTGCCATTGCAAACTAACGTTTGCTGCACCAGTTCTTTCATAGTAATCGACTTGGATCGGGACTATTTGACCAGCGTCGAAATGTATGGGGGTTGAAAATTCTGAATCGAAATCTTGGTTGAATATACTGTTTCCGCCCAGTCGTATCCTCAGTCCATCGTCGCTCGTTCCACCAAACTGGTAGTCACCCGATATAGGTATCGTAAGATAGCCATTGTAATTTACGATGACATTGTCCGCATACTGATTTAGCGGGTCGGTCGGAACAAGTGAGTTGGTGCCCCAGTCCGTATTGACCTGTGGGACGTTAGTCGCATACACCATTGGAGTCTTATCATTGATAACAAAATTAGAGTTACCAACTGGGTCAGTGTTTTTATAGAACTTGGCGCTGAGTCCAGCTATACCCACGCGTTGCCCATAACCATAGGTTGTTTTGAGCCAGTCGCTCTTTACGACCTGTTCGACTCCGTCTGGAGTGCGTACAAGCAGCGAAGCGTATGCACCACCGCTTGCGTGCTGGTAGCGTACGTCTAAACCGTAAGCAGAACCTTTTTTAAGATATATTGACGTGGTTCCCCACTTCTTTCCTGCTCCGGTGTTTGAAAAAATGCTGGTGCTAACGTAATTATTATTGTCGTAATTGGCTACACCTAAGCTCATTGCTCCGTCTGTATTCGAACCGAAATAGTAAGTACCGTCTTGGGGGGCTATGAAGTAGGCGCCCCAGTCAACATTAAAGTTATCCGCAGGGAGCGATCCAGGCAAAGGGGAGCCACTTCCCCAGTCCATCTCTATATTCGGGTCTGTAATCGTAGTTCCGTAGTCGTCCCCACTATAGTACCGACCGTTGACTCCGTTGTGCGAAAGAGACATAGTTGAGTTGTAATCGAAACCGATGCCTATTTCACCTCCCAGGGCGCTAATAGAGTGGCTGGAATTGTGTGAATATACGTTTCCAGTATTCATATTGATACTCGCCGGACCGGCATCATCATAGCTCTGGGTCTGGTCTTTGTTTAACCGTGTTGTGTATTTAAAGCTTCGCGTTTCGTCGGACGGTCGCCAGCCGTTTTCAACCTGTGATGGGTCTGATGCTCTTCGTTCAAGAACCCACACATTCCATGAGTATTTTTCTCCATCGGTCAGTACATTCGACGGCAGGGTCCATGACGGTGTGTCCAGTTCAGGAGAAAAAGCCACCACGTTACCACGGGAGTCCATGACGCGGAATGAATATCTTACCTGGTCACCGTCGGGGTCGGTGACGGGACTAACTTTTAATGTTGGGCGTTCTACGACGACGACTGCATCCTTTTCGGGAGAAGTGAGAGTTGGCAGAGGGGTCGGCTGGTTAGGGTGATCTACATTCCACTGGTATGTTACATCAAGGAACGTGTTAGCGGCGGACAATGCCTTGAAGCTGTTAGTGTCGGCTTCGTTGGCGGCCCACATAGTCAGCCAACCGTCCCCGACATTATTTCCCGAAAGCCACTGCGCTAAGGCGGTGGCATTCAGGTTGCCATCACCGTTGATATTGCCGGTAGCGCGCGGAGCACCTGACACACAATTAAAGCCGAAACAGTTAGCCCATGTAGCGTTATAAGGTCGGCTTCCAGCGAATCCTGGCCAAATGTATGGGTTAGTAGTTATGCGTGTGTAGATATTGGCCCATACGACTGGCTTACCGTATACGTCACTAAAGGGAAGATGAAGCATAGTACGCCACGATTTGGCGCCGTTATCATTAAGTGTACCTACGTTCATTTCACAGTTATAGCTGTTGCATGTGTAACCATCTGATTTGTATGCGATGAACTGACCCGTATTGCCGCCAGGTACAGTTGAGTGATACGCCGTAGTGTATGAGTAGACGTAGCTAGGGTCTATAACTAGAGGGAAGCTGCTTGCAGACTGAGATTGAAGCCAAGCCTTGTCTAACGAAACGGTGATTGTATCTCCTTTTAAAATGTATTGCATAGGAGGGTTAGAGATAGGTCCGGTCTTCATTGAGCTAAGGGAAAGTTTCGGTATTAAAACCGTGCTCTTATCAGGAAGTGTGGCAGTAATGGTGCCATCAGGTTTTCCGGTGGCATCCTTATTTATCTTCAGTTCACCACCTTGGACTTTGAACGTAAAATCGCTAGGGGCGTCAGGAGCATTTAGCTTGATGAATTCTTTGATCGCTTGTCCACGCTGCTCGTAAAAAAGATCAGTACTTTTCCAGGCATTTAGATATTCTACATATTGCCTACCATCATCAGAAGTTTTAACAGACGGGTTGACTTGTTTGGTAGTGTACAGCGGTGTAATTTTGAGTGGTTGCTTTGATTCTGTCGAAACGTCGATGGCACCCCCGCGTTCGTCCAAAGGTTTGAATCCAAGTTTGAAGAATCCTTCGTCCATGTACGCGGATTTTTTAATGAAAACTTTTCCAACATTAGGAGTGTCAAGTTGGAAAGAATTAATATTAGATTGTATTCTTTCGATATTTCCGTCTGTTTTCAGCTTACCTTCTATTGATTGCCATTTGCCGTCTTTTTTGAAGTTCACTGGTTCACTGAAAATACGTTCTGTTTCGCCACCACGATCATTGACGTATGTCCGCGTTGTTGCTGTACGTTTTTCGTATATTTCTTTACTCTCGAGTACTTGTGGTTTTGTTTTCGCCTCTTCCGCCTGCTTCTCGGCGTATGCCTTAACTGGGTCTTTTAAGACTGCCGTATTTTTTGCATCCTGATCAACAGCATCTCTTTTCATGTCTTCAGGTTTTAATTTATTTCTAGTTATCGGATCGACTATTTCTTTTTGTTCTGTATTCTCCAAAGGTGCGGGCTGCTTACTGGTTGTAGGATCGAACATGGTATCTTTTTCATTGAGTAGTGCATACGCCTGCCCAAGCGGTGTGACACTTACAGCTACCATCAAAAAAACAAAAAACAGCGCCATTAGACGCTGCATATAAACTCTTTTTGATTTCTTTTGAGCATTGTTTCTAAAATAAAAAACACCAGGTTTGTGAATCTTCACCGCTTGCACCCCCTAAGATATATGTACTTAACATAAACTTATCATTTCTAAATTAAATACACAATGGGAATCTTTAAGATAATTTTAAACTAGAAAATATATACTATTTCTTCGATATTTACCATTGAATCGCCAATTTATAATATCCGTCAAAATTACTTTTCAATTCTAGTGTGGGACATAAAAGTCAGAACCGAATTAACAGTTCTGACTTTGTTGACTATGGCTTGGTGTCCCGGGGTGGATTCGAACTGTCTACCCTAGACTTAGACGACCTTTTTCGTCATCTATGCCAACTGGCTTAACCGAAGTGTACGCGGTTGCACAAGTTCGATATAGACGGCTTACGATTGGCTCTATAGCCGTCTTTTTAAGCCGTTAAGCTTACATGAATAAACTTACTGATTACGCCACGTACCCTCTTTGGCGTAGCTTACTCGAACTTAATCCTGTATTTTATATTTTCCTCAGCTAGCGATTCTTTTGTACCTATTGTTCTCTTTAGAGTTAAATTTTGACCGTCCACTATGGGAGTCATCTGGGGTAGTTTACTAAAGAGTTCATACGGTAACTCTACGGACGCTAGTGGATTGTGAAACATTTCCATTTCATACCCCTCGGAACCGTTGTATGAACTAAGGAGTACGGCACTAACTCCTGTATTTTTCCCAATCCATTTTCCATTAGTGTCATTACTTGGAGTGAAGTAACCTGACCTGTCTTTGCTCATACGTGGAGCTTTGCTATCATCGGTGTAAATAGTTAGTTGGTCTTGACCGAATAATGTTCTATCGATTAGGTGTCGATCCACCCGCATATGCCCAACACCATCTCCCACTACAATTAGTAGGGGTATTCCTTGCTGTTTTGAGCTGTACTTCCTTCTCTTGTCGTCCAACTTCGTTTTCAAGCGTTTAGAATAATCAGGTACAGCTCCTCCATTACCTATCATCAAGATGCAACCAATCCGTGGTTTAGGAAGTGTTTTGTCCGCAACTATTTTGGCGGTGCAGCCGTGAACATTGAATAGTTTGCGATGTCTTTCTTTATCATCGGGTAGTTGGTCTAACCATTTTTCAACTTCAGCTGCAAACTTTTTAGGGTTAAAGTCTTTTAATGGACTATCCTCGAAGCTAATTTCAAGCACGAATTCAGTTTTGATCGCAGAGACTCTTCGTACCAATTCTATTTCTCTGACGACACCCGCTGCTACATTTGCACTATCAAATAAGGTCGTAATTTCAATAATAAAGTCGCCCTTATCCTTTGTATGAACAAGCAGGTCTGGTGTGAGTCCGTTGTCTAGTACTGGCTCGTATTCAACTTCCCAACCTTCTTCTATGCAGTATCTATAGATAACGATTTCGTGAAAAGCTGTAATGAATTTGTCATCATTTTTACTGAGAAGTCCTGGTCTGAATCTTGGCTTCAACGTATCGGGCAGCTCATCATACCATTTCTCAATCTGTACCTTGAGCGGATCAAGTTCGGGTACTTTGCAAACCGTTACCACCCATGGATTTTCAAAAGGCTCCAAACCTGGCAAGTCCAAAATATATTTTTCACTAAACAACATTTTTACTCCCGTGTTCTCTCTTTGTTCTATTATGTTCTTTTAAGGAGCGGTAGCTTCAATCTTGTTTCCCTGTTCGAACTTATTCTCGCGAACTTCAGCTGAAGAATCTTCTGGTACTGATTCTGGGTTATTTTTCCAAAGAGACTAGCCATATTATGTAACATTGTAACTCATAACCACCTATCCTCGATAGTCATCGAATTAAAGCACCCTCACCGAGAAGAGTGCTTCGTCACTCGGGCACTTTAACGCGTATTCGTATAGTACGAATAAAATATAAAATAGTTATTCACTATAAACTTGATCGACTTTATTTACGTTTGTTATTTTGTCGGCCTTTTTTGCGCGCCTGTCTTGTAAGTTTTCTATTATTCTTAGATGAAGTTTTTGCTTTCGGTTTCTTATTTATAACTTCTCGCTTACGCTCGTTTTGAAGTGCTTTCAAGCTAACTTCGTAACCTTTAGCATTCGCGTTGTGATGTTCTACTAGTTTATCCATTTCTTCAGATTCATGGAATGGTTCCCAGCCAAATAACACAGAACTAGAAAGCGACGACTGACCAATTACAGCACCTATACCGAGCCAGACAGGAGATTTATATTTATATTTATTAATTTCAACAACGTAAGCCAACTTATCTCGAACTTCTGCTGGTGTTCTGCCGGTTACGTAACTGAAACCTCCCCATGGTTTCTCGTCAGAATCAGTAATTGGCATGGAGAAATTATGCTGTAATCCATCTTCTTTAGCTTTATTCCTTGTACGACTAACGACCTGAGTAATGCCGTCCATTACACTAGGGGGGATAGATTTGAGATAGAATATGATGTCCGTAAGCTTTGGGTCAGTTACATTCGATTTGAGTTCTTGTACTAACTTTTCATAATCCTTATTTGACCATTCACTTGTAAGCGGATGTTGTTTACTTGGTTCAGGTAATTGTCCTTTGCGATACATGTAATCTGCATCTATAAGTTGTGCATAATCTTGGTCAATCATAAACATATCAAAATTGTCTGGCTTGAATAAACCTTGTGTTAAGTGATATCCAAGATACGCCATTTCACCTGAAGACTTCGTGAAGTCAGTTAATTCTACCCTTTGTTTTATGTAAAAGGCAAACTCGTAAGGGTCATCAAGGTATGTAGCAATAATGTCCAAGTCGAACAAGCTTATTGCCATTGGCCATGGCTGTTCTTTTTCTTTTTCCAAGTAGACACTTAATTGATGAATTGCTGCAGGATATACATCAGCCGTAATGCATAAAATATAAACCTGCTCTATCCCCTGAGGTAAGGTGATTTCTTTTCCGTCCTCATCTATAAACTTATATTCTTCCTCACCTAATAGGATTTCACGACTTTGAAGTCCTTGATTGTAAGCAGACTGTATAGCTTTTTTGAAGTCATTCTTCAAAATTTCTTCGTTCCCCCGTAACGCATCAACTGTCATTTTCTTACTCTTGTTTTGGACCACTATAGCAACGCTACCAACTACCCCCATTACATCAATATCTGTGAGTGTCTTTTTTCCTTTAATAACTTTTAACGATTTGAAAGCTAATTCACCGAATACTTTTTGGAAGTATTCATATGTAATTTGTTCATTCGCGTGCCCTCTGTTTTTAGCAGCCGTTTCAAGATATTTAGCATCTTGCCTCATCCAGTATGCAGGACTCTGGTATATTGCCTCGGCTATGTTAAATGACACAGGAATAAAGTATGCATCATTAGATATTTGTATAATTGGTCGGATGTTAACTATATTCAAGTCACCTGGGCCGGAAAAGTCGTTGAACTGTTCTTCTGGTTTTGCACTAAATAGTTTCAAAAAATTATCAAAGTCGGATTCAGAAATATCTTTGCCAACGCTCGATGCCGATTTCTTAACAGCCTTGAGCAATAATTCTTTCGGAAATGCGACTTCGTCCATTGAGCTGAGTTTTCCGCCACTTGATATTTTTTCTATCATTGCCGGGTTACTATTCCCATAGTGCATCGCTTGAAATAGGTACTTGAACCCTCTGTATATTAGTGCTGCCTTTTCAAAATCTATTCCTATATTAGATAGCCACTCCAAGTCGTATTGATATAAACGAGGCGCCATTTCTAGATACTGGAAGTCGTACGATCCAGAATCATCGTAAAATGTCACTTCAATCATTGAAGCGCTGCTACTGAACAATTCCTTAAAATGCTCGTCTTTCTTTTCTTCACTTAGTGAGGCTACGGCTTCTACACCACCGTTGGATTTGGCGATTTCGTTCATAACATCAAAGAACTGATTGTTATATGACCAGTGCAATTCTTCCAACAAGCTTCGAGTCGCAGCAACTAATTCGTCTAGCTCTTTTTTGTTAAATTCATCATAACTTAAAGGAGCGGCTTTCAGTGCAAATCCTACTAGAAGAGTAAGCTCTTGGTATGTAATGCGCTCCCTCCAGTTGATTGTAGCCGCCTCTTGGATTCCTAAAAATAAGTCTCTCGAAGTGATTTCCGCTAATACACGCATGTAGCCCCGCGTGCTGGCAAGAGCTTCAAGGTCAACGAGCACTACATTGGTTGGACGTTTCGATTGCATGACCTGATTATGCGCTTTAATGAAACAATTCGGAATACTGAGCTTTATCAGAATTAAACAGAAAAACCTGAATATAAGCCGAGTAAATCAGTATTAATCAGTATCGACAGACCTCAGACGCTCTAGAAGCTTTTGAGTGACCCCGCGTTCAAACATAGACCACCACAATCCTTCAACGATGCGATTGCGATGATTCAAGCCGAATAATATGCTAAGTACTTCGGGGTATGTAAGTGTACCGTAACTATTCAGTTTAATGGTATTTTCTAGTAAATCATCCCAGTCGTTTATAGTCGGATAAATTAAGTCGTCATTCGGGTCGTATCGCGCCCATAGAAAAGTCTTTACGTCTTGAGTGATTTGTACGTTTGTCCATGACCCTTTCTGAGCATTGATATTAGCTAGAATACTTTCGAGGGTCGTAGGCATTATTGTAGGTTTACTTGCACTCCTTGGCTTTCGTTACTGCCGTGCAACTCAGCTAAAGAAGGAGCGTCACTTAGTGGAATATCAAAAACAATATCAGCCGTAACGCTATTACCTGGATTAATGTCATCGTTAATTTCAGCGCCGATATAGTTACCTGCCGCGACGGAAGTAGCATGAGCATCGTATTCGAAGCGCTGCTCTTTTGCGTTAAACAGATATTGGTCATAAGCTCTAATCCTGTTGGTAGTATCGCCAGAATTCGTAACAGTTATATTAAGACGACAGAACTGTCCTTGTGCCGTTGCACGAGAAACCACTACGTCTCCGGTACTGATTTCTTTCTCACCACACTTGAATGAATTAACAACAAAATTAAACCCTTCATCACCTACCGATGTCCCGAGCGCTGATGGTGCAGCAGCTTGTGGAGAGCTGTCACTTTTGTTAATTCCACTAGCAATCATCGCACTAATTAGTCCTATGCCGCAGAACACGAGAAAGATAATTCCTAGCACCCCAAGTGCTGATACCTTACGCGGTGATTGTTTCCGGCTAATACGTGTCATGTTCTCTTGTTTGATATTCATCCGCCATGTACTCCTGGTTACGTAGATGTAAACCTGTGACGAACAAAAAAGCTCGCCACAAGAGGCAACCATACGGCTACCCACTACCGTTTCCAGTAGCGACAACGCAAAGAAGTTCTCATGACGAGCTGTTTCTTTGCGTTGATTTGATGGCCATACCTGTCCTTGCGGCGGCTTTAGGTCGAGGTAGCCGAGACTACTTGAGGCTAATTATAAGGGTAAAGTATAAAAAACGAAATGACGAAAAACAGGCACCTGTACGGAGCTAAGAAACTAAGGTAGACATACTCTCGTTATTAGTAAATAGACGCTCCACAACGCCTCTAGAGGCGTCTCACGAACACAATACTACCCAATACGTACGAGTTGTAAGATAATAAGTTTACACATGGAAGAAAACACCCGTTATTATCTCAACTTAGTCGCCTCTAAGCTATACAAACAGTTCATGACTGGCATGAATTTCGAGCGCGAAGAACATCGATGGGTGTTTGATTGGGATGAAAGCCTCAACCTGGAAGATAATTTGAAAAATGCAGCAAGCGAAGATAAAGCACTGATTCTCTTAAGTAATTTGGAAGTTATTGCAAGCGGTGCAAAACCTAATTACTTTCGCGACCAACAACATGAGAAATGGGAACTCTTCGGAAAAGATAGCGGTGGAATGTGGGGTGAGCAATGGGAACAAGCTGACCCTGCATACCGTGAATATGATTACATTAGATTTATAGACAATTTCTACTGGGACGAGTTTATAACATTCTGTGCGGAGAATGAAATCAACTACAAAGACGACAAGATAACTGCGACCTTAGAGATAACCAATCAAGTACCAATTATCAAAGCTGGCGGTAGAGTGTACCAACTCAAAACCCTGCAATCTGGCTTAGCTTTGGAAATTATTGAACACGCATTGTCGCATCCAGATGAGGACGTAACTTTTGACAAAATACGTCGTTGGACTGGTAATCCCAATGCCTTCAAAAGTCAGAGCAACTTCAAACAGCTCTTCCGTAAAAATGAATTGGGTGAAAACAATGTATTGCAGGAATTTGCAGGAATTGGAACAAAATATTTCATCCTGAACAAGCAGGCAGAGCTCACTCAAAAAGAGTTATCGGCGATACAAAAAGTTAGTACCAATTAGTACCGGCACCCTTTACTTCTAGTCCCCTACTAGCGCATTCATTCACCGTACAAGCATCACCTCTTACAATACGCAGGTAATGCAATGAAGGCTCGGTGAAGAAAATTAGCATTACTCTTTACCGGTCTATAAGGAGATTTATATGCCCATATCGAATTGGGTACATGGTCATAAGTTCATAGATATGGATGTTATGCTTGACGCGATTAAAACTAAGTGGAGTGTAAGAAAAGATGGAAAATGATTTCGAAGTAACTGCGGAAGTACACAAGTTTGTTGGTACTGCATATCGAGTAAAAGCATTAGTTCACGATATCGGTATTTATATTAATGGCATGATGGTTTTTCCTCCCAATGACGAGCACGATTGGTCGGTATACCCACCTTTACTTGGGAGAGCAGGGCGAGGGAAATACAGATATACAATTGAGTTCAATAAGCAGTATCCACTATGGAACGAGATACGAGAGGCTTGTATCGAAGCCGTCAAGTTAGAGTTGGGTTCTGATATTTACGTTCCAGATTCCCAGCTGGTAGTGAGTACCAACCCTACACAATTTAGCCCGGCGACAAAGAATAATCACCCTGAACCAAAGTTCATGTGACCCTTAAAGAAGAAAACCCTTATATATAAAGATAACCTCTGAATTATAAAGATTATCTGTAAAATTAGCTTCTTTTTAATGAGGGAACGGGAGTCTCCCTAAAGCGAAGGGGTTTCGTAGAACGTAAGAATATTATATAATAAAAGCTGAATGATGTCCAGCAACTTAGCCGTTCGCTTATGCTGGCAATCGGACAGCCTAACTGTAAAAACAGAAAGGTTCCAGAGCATGAATAACTTAGAGCAAACTAACAACACGGCCTTATTTACGGTAGATGAAGCAGCTGAAAGACTACGTGTAAGTCGATGGATGATTTACAGAATGATGAGGAGTAATGAATTAAAATCTGTGACAATTGCAAGCCGTCGATTAATAGCGTCGGATGACTTGATAGAGTTCATCAATAAACACAAAGGAGGATTTTATGAGCAGACGTAGTCGAGGCAATGGAACAGTTTATAAACGCAAAGAAGGTCGCTACGAAGCAGCTTGCTGGGTTAACACTCCGGAGGGAATTAAACGTGTTCGGCGATATGCAAAAACTCTTAAAGAAGCAGAGTCGATACTAGTTGAGTTACGGCAGAAACACGATAACGGCATTCTCAGTAGTACTAAAGAGGAGAAGCTTGGAGACTATATGGACTACTGGCTTCTATCTGTAAAAGCTTCTATTCGTAGGCGAACATACATTAGCTATGAGACGACAATTAGATTATACCTCAAGCCCGGTCTCGGAAATAAGCGCCTTACTAAGTTATCAGTTGCAGAAGCTCAGTTATTCGTAAATAACCAAGTAAGGCTAGGCCAATCGCATCGTAATATACAAAAAATGCGAATAGTGTTATCAGCGGTTCTAAGTCATGCTTTATTTGAGGAAAGAGTACTTCGAAATGTTGCTCATTATTTGAAAATACCTAGCTACAAACCCAAAGAGATACAACCGTGGACGCTCAACCAACTAACCGACTTTTTGACTGCTTCACGAAGTAGTCCATACTATCCGATTTTCTTTCTGATGGGTTTTTACGGGATGCGAAGCGGTGAAGCATTGGGAATTTCTTGGTCAGATATAGACTCAGATAAAAAAGTTATACGCATTCGTAAACAAGTTGATTATGTGGGCAAAACTTATATATACGCCGACTTGAAAACTAAAGCTGGACTAAGAGACCTGCCTATTGTCGACATGGTTGAGAAAGTTTTTGAAAACTTAAGTCAAACATCTAATGGCCCTCTGCCTGATTTGATTTTCAAAACGCCTAACGGTCTACCGATAGATGCCGGCAACATGCGTCGCAGGTTTAAGCGACTCAGCCTAGACGCTGGGTTGCCCGTAATTAACCCACATCATTTACGACATACCGCTGCTACCAATCTGAAAAATCTTGGTATAGCTCCAAAGGATGTTCAAATGATATTGGGACATGCCCATATCTCAACTACTATGCAGATTTATCAACATTCAGACATGAATGGCAGGTCGGAAGCTTTCGAAAAATATGAGATTCAAATTGCTGAGAAAACGGCTTCCAGCCGTCAAATTAAGCCGTCAAATGTAAAAACCATTGTATTAAACAATGGCATTTACAGTGGTACCCCGGACTGGATTTGAACCAGTGACCTTAGGCTTAGAAGTCCTCTGCTCTATCCAGCTGAGCTACCGGGGCACGTAC